>Ga0308164_10000838_pt1 | contig 41684 bp, 39 predicted proteins | sample PhyTR2_FD_201031 | JGI IMG/M metagenome (GOLD analysis project Ga0308164, IMG submission 201031) | Phyllosphere microbial communities from UC Gill Tract Community Farm, Albany, California, United States - DLSLT.R2 | ecosystem: Host-associated > Plants > Phyllosphere > Unclassified | place: USA...
CTCTCATCCAAGGATGTGGAGCTGGCTATCAAGACCATGCTTGAGCAAATGTCCCAATGCCTTGCCACCGGAGATCGCATCGAAATCCGCGGCTTCGGCAGTTTCTCCCTGCACTACCGCGCACCACGCGTAGGCCGTAACCCAAAGACAGGCCAATCCGTCAGCCTCGACGGCAAGTTCGTTCCCCACTTCAAACCGGGCAAGGAATTGCGAGATCGGGTGAACGAAGAAGAGGAAGAAGGCGTCTGAGTGTTTTTGGGGTAGGAGAAGGTTATGCGTGGGGTTAAGCGTGTCGCTCTAGTGTTGATTGTGCTGTTAGTCGCATTAGGAGTGGTGGCGTTCGTGCTAGAAAGCCGGCAGAAAATTGCTTTGTCATTCCTGGGGTGGTCCTCAATCGAGATGCCGGTAGCAGTGATTGTCGTGCTGTCTTTGATCGGCGGTCTGGCCTTTGGGCCCCTGCTAGCTTGGGCTTTCAAGCGCCGATAGTCGCAGATTATTGTCTGTATTACTTTGTTGGATGACTGACTGTTAAGGAATGTGTCAAAAGTGTCTCGATATCTTGTAATATGGATGACAGATAGCGATATGCATCACATTCTCGATACCGGGCAATTTCTTTGCCTGGACCCCGCACTGGAGATAGTGTCCGGGTTCAGTGGCTATAACGATAAGAAAATAGAGTTTTGTCCCGCATAACGAGCCCGCAGTTTCTCTTTTTTGAAGGCAGGTTTTTGTTGTGAGTAGTAGCCAACACGCCCCTCCCGTTCCCTCGTCCAGGGAATTTGATGTTGTAGAACTTTCCCAGGCGATTTGGAAAGAGAGAAAACTGATTTTATCTGTTGCTATGTTCGCAAGTTTGTTGGCTGCCGCATACGCGTTTATGGCCAAGCCTGAGTACCGGGTGACAAGTGTTTTGCGTCCTTCCGAAATCAATGAACTCGATGCTCTGAATCGCTCGGAGATTTACCGACTACCGCCAGACGCGGCTCTGATGAAGGTGGGTGCTTCTCTGGAATCGTATGAAACCCGTCTTGGTTTTTTTCGCGAAAATCAGAGACTATTTAAGTCATTTGTACAGCCAGGACGCTCGCTGGAGCAGTCTTTTGAAGCGTTCAATCGTAATTCAATCAAACTTGTATTGAACGATGCCGAAAAAGCGGGCTTGTTGAAGGCTTATATTCAGCTTGAGATGGACTACCCAAAAGGGGTAGATGGCGTTGCTATCCTCAACGGTCTTGTAGATTACGCCATCATCAGGGAGCGGAATCAGGTTGCCACAGACCTTGATGTAATTGTAAAAAACCGACTGGAAGAGATTAAGGGTAAGTTGGATGCATCCCGCTCAGGTTATAGCACTGATAAAGAAGCAAAAATCGCCCTTTTGACAGAGGCTGATTCGCTGAGGCGCGCTCAACTACAAGACGAGCTTAAGGCTCTCAGGATGCAGTTGAAAACGCGGCGTGCAGATCGCATGGCGCAGCTCAGGGAGGCAATAGGAATTGCGAGGACTCTGGGGATCAGAAAACCTTCTACTCCGTCATCGCTGGGAGAGGGAGGGCAGGGGGGCGCGGTCAGCATGATGCGCACTGAGATCAATAATCAGCAAGTCCCTTTGTATTTCATGGGTGTTGAGGCATTGGAGGCTGAGAGGGCGGCGTTATTGCAGCGCAAGTCGGATGATTTTACAGAGCAGCGTATTGCGCAGATAGCCAAGGAGCTTCAATTGCTCCAGTCGAATCGGCAGGTTGAAGTTTTGAATCAGAGGAAGAACGAGGATCTGTTTCTTAAGGGTGTAGAGCCTTTGCGCACAGAGATCACACGGTTGCGCAGTTTGAATATGGATATGGGAAACTTACAGCTGGTTGCTATCGATAAGCAGGCAGTAGAGCCCGTGAGTCCCATCAAGCCCAATAAGCTTCTGATAGTAGTCCTCGGGGCCTTCCTTGGAGTGTTTTTGGGTATCGTCATTGCCGCATGCCGCCATTTTTTTCAGTTGAAACGTTCTCAGGATGGGCGATCATTTGCGTGTAGCTTTCCCGTCGTGGAAGGCTCTCTGGATCACGATAATTCCGAGCGTGCGCTCCTGTGCGCAAAGCGCTAGTCGGCAGGTTATTGAGGGCTGCTTTTTTCTTCGAGGCAGTGTCGAGTGGCTGGTTGAATCGCCTATATAGAACAGATCTTCTTGTTGATGTCGTATTGATATCAAAATGGGTATCGCTTATCAGGCAAGCCTGTGTCAGATGAGCTTTTTATACCGTCGAGCTATCGCGGGGAACCAAATGTGACTTAAGTATCTCAGATCGGACGGAGCAGGGTTTAGCTTCGGTGGGGTGACCTAATAGCTTTAGTTTCCGAGGTGTCCCGGGTGTGAGTGAAGGTCGTAGGTAGCCTCGGAAATGTTTTTTCACTACCTTTTTTTGCAAGAGTATTTCAGAGGGTCATTCGTCTGCGGCGTTTTGATGAGCTGATGCATCTGATCTGACTTACCTTCTCGAGCCCGGAGCATTTGCTGAGTGCCAAAGCATGCTCAGGTTGAATTGGGTGTTCAGGGTAGTATTATCTGCAAGCGAATTTATGATCTTCGGCAGTAGGGTGTTTTGGCGGGTGTGCGAGCAAGTTGTGTTTCCAGGGCATGCTCGGTATCGGGAGTCAATGTAGCCTGACAAATGCACCTATCGACCCAAATGTTGTGGCATGCCATGGAAAACGATATTTGTGAAAAAACAATGGGTGTAGATAGGCTCTCAGTCGTCCTGCAACCCAATACCTCGTTGCGTCACGACTGGTATCTGGTGCAATGCAAGCCTAAGCAAGATGGGCGTGCTCAGGAGAATCTCGAGCGGCAAGGGTATGTGTGCTCTCGACCAGTCTTCAGGCGCGAAAGGGTCAGTCGAGGACGGCAACACCTCATTACGGAGTCACTGTTTCCCGGGTATTTGTTTGTATACCTTCCGAAAGGTGCTAACTGGGCCCCGCTGCGGTCGACAAAGGGAGTCAGTCGTATGGTCGCTTTTGGCGGCTCGCCGCTGGGGGTGGCCTCAAGCCTCGTTCATGCGCTGCAGGAGCGCGCGGACTTGGGTATTGTTCCTACGTATCATACAGGTGATAAGGTCGTTATCCTCGACGGCGATTTTTCCGGGTTCGAGTCCATTTTCATGGCGATGGACGGTGAGGAAAGAGCTATTTTGTTGATCAACATGTTAAACCACCAGCGAAGGATTGTTGTTCCTTTGAGCAGCCTCGGTGGGTCTGACAGCGAGGCGTGAGTGGCGTGATAGCCGCAGGCGAGTCTTCAGGGGGATGACTAAAAACCTTGGGGCGGTAGCGTGGAATTATTTTATTTTCCCGCTCTCAAGTGCATTAAGAGTCACCGGCAAAATTCAGGGAAGGTTAAAATTTCGGCGGATCTGCCCAGTGACAATTTCGCGATGCACGCTTCCTAGCCAACTCGAGCGTAATCGACGTTTCGATTTAAACTTACCAGTGCGAGCTAAAATGGAATCGCGCTTTTCTTATGGAACAAACACATGTTGTTATTAGAAGACATTAAACTTGCTATTGTCGGTCTAGGGTATGTTGGCCTGCCGCTGGCTGTAGAGTTCGGAAAATACCGCTCTGTTGTTGGGTTTGACATCAGCAAGTCTCGCATCGAAGCGCTTAAGGAAGGGCATGATTCGACGCTGGAAGTGAGCGACGACGAACTGCTTTCTGCAAAGTTTCTCGGTTTCAGCTCAGATGTAAATGAGCTGGAAACGTGTAACGTTTTCGTAGTGACTGTTCCCACGCCAATCGACAAATACAATCAGCCAGACCTGACTCCGTTGATCAAGGCATCGGAAAGTATCGGCAAGGTATTGAAGAAGGGCAATATTGTAATTTACGAGTCGACCGTCTACCCAGGTGCCACTGAGGAAGACTGTGTGCCCGTACTGGAGAAGTCTTCAGGGCTCAAGTTTAATGTTGATTTTTTTGCGGGTTATAGTCCAGAGCGAATTAATCCGGGTGACAAGGAGCACCGAGTTACTACAATTAAAAAGGTGACTGCGGGTTCTACCCCTGAAGTCGCTGAACTTGTGGACTCGCTGTACGGCGAAATTATTGTTGCTGGTACACACAAAGCCAGTAGCATTCGTGTTGCAGAGGCCGCTAAGGTTATTGAGAATACACAGCGTGATCTAAATATCGCGCTGATTAACGAGCTGGCCATTATTTTCAATAAAATGGGTATTGATACGGAGGCTGTGCTTGAAGCTGCCGGTACCAAGTGGAACTTCTTACCTTTCCGTCCTGGATTGGTAGGGGGGCATTGTATCGGTGTAGACCCTTATTATCTGACCCATAAAGCTCAGTCTATTGGTTATCACCCTGAAATTATACTCGCGGGGCGTCGCCTGAATGACAGCATGGGCGCCTATGTCGTTTCGCAGTTGGTAAAAGCGATGCTCAAACAGCGTATTCATGTCGACGGTGCTCGGGTTCTGATTATGGGGTTGGCATTCAAGGAAAACTGCCCCGATCTGCGTAATACTAGAATCGTCGATATTGTGCGGGAACTGGCAGAATACAATATCGCTGTCGACGTGTACGACCCATGGGTCAGTGGCGGCGAGGCAGAGCACGAATACGGCATCAAGCCTATTGGCGCTCCGAGTGTAAACACCTACGACGCCGTGGTGCTTGCGGTAGCTCATAATGAATTTAGATCAATGGGGGCTGCAAAAATTCGTGCCCTTGGTAAGAGCAAGCACGTCCTGTATGACCTGAAATATCTTTTGGAGCGTGGTCAATCTGATATTCGTTTGTGATTGTATTGGCGATGCCCAAGTAGCAGTGGGCAATTTAGACTCTCTTTCTCTACGAAGTGGATACTATGACGCGTTACGACATGCTTATAAAAAGTCTTCCCGCTGAACCAAAAATTTGGCTTATCACTGGGGTGGCAGGATTTATCGGTTCGAATTTGCTCGAAACACTGTTGAAGTTAGATCAGCACGTAGTTGGTCTTGATAGTTTTGTTACAGGCCACCAGCGCAATCTAGATGAAGTACAGCAGAGTGTCGATGCTGAGCAGTGGCTCAGGTTCAAATTTGTTAACGGTGATATCCGAAACCTGAAAGTCTGTCATGAAGTTTGCGCTGGCGTAGATTACGTGCTCCACCAGGCTGCTCTTGGTTCCGTGCCTCGCTCCCTGAATGATCCGATCACGACAAGCCAAACTAATATAGACGGTTTTCTGAATATGCTGGTTGCTGCGCGGGATGCCAAAGTAAAAAGTTTTACATATGCCGCTAGCAGTTCCACTTATGGTGATCACCCAGGGTTGCCCAAAGTTGAAGGCGTGATCGGTAGTCCCCTGTCTCCTTATGCAGTGACAAAGTACGTAAACGAACTATATGCAGATGTTTTTGCGCGCTGCTATAACTTCAATACGATTGGTCTTCGCTACTTTAATGTGTTTGGCAAGCGGCAAGACCCTGATGGGGCGTACGCAGCTGTTATCCCGAAATGGGCCGCGTCCATGATTAAGGAAGAAACTATATTTATAAATGGCGATGGTGAAACGAGTCGCGATTTTTGCTTTATAGAAAATACGGTCCAAGCTAACTTGTTGGCGGCTACTGCTGTAGATCCAGCGGTTCGTAACCAGGTTTATAATGTTGCCGTCAGTGGTCGTACAACACTCAATACGCTGTTTTATGCTTTGAAAAAAGAGCTGGCGGCTAACGGTGTTGATTATCGCAAAGATCCGGTATACCGGGATTTTCGTGCGGGCGACGTGAGGCATTCTCAAGCGGACATTGGGAAGATCAAAACCAGTCTTGGTTATTCACCGGCCTATCTGATAGAGGATGGTGTGGCAAAAGCGATGCCATGGTATGTCGCTTTTTTAAAGTGACGCCAAAGGGTATGTACAGCCGGCTGATAGTTTCGAGAGGGTGTGATGAGTCTTATTAAGTGGATAGATTTCCAGACGCTGGGTGATGAGCGAGGCAGTCTGGTTTCAATCGAACAGGGTGAGGTCGTTCCGTTTGAGATAAAGCGTGTTTACTATATTTATCGAACGGCTGAAGGCGTTAGTCGCGGATACCATGCCCATCGGAGCTTGAAGCAGGTCGCTATATGCCTGGTCGGCAAGTGTCGTATGGTATTGGATGATGGCGTTAAACGAGAAGATGTCTGGCTGGATTGCGCAACCAGAGGGATTTTGATTGAAGGTGGCATGTGGCGTGAAATGCACGACTTCAGTGAGCAGTGTGTACTGCTGGTGCTGGCAAGCGCACCTTATGATGAAGCAGATTATATTCGGAATTACGAAGAGTTTTTAGCCATCGCACACCAGGCTAGAGTATCAACCTCTTCATAGTCTTGCGGCACTCTACCACAGTGCGAGTGTGTGCGTTGTTACGCAGCATTGTTCGGCTGAAGGGCTGCGTTATTTAAAGTCAAGCAGTGTGTTGTATAACGTCGGCGATAGTGCGCCTGCCTTATTCATCGTCTTAGAAAATAATTAGGTTATATAAAGATGGTAAATTTTCTCGATTTGAAAAGCATCAACGCCTTGCTGCGTTCTGAGTTGATTGAAGCATGTTCTCGGGTTATTGATTCTGGTTGGTATATATCTGGCCGAGAAGTAGCGGCGTTCGAAGCTGAGTTTGCAGCGTACTGTGGTGTGAAACACTGCATAGGTGTGGCCAATGGCTTGGACGCCCTGACATTAACCATACGAGCGTGGAAAGTACTGGGGCGATTGAAGGAGGGTGACGAAGTCATCGTGCCAGCCAATACATACATTGCGAGCATTCTGTCGATCACCGAGAACGGTTTGGTTCCAGTGTTGGTTGAACCTGATAACGATACCTACAACTTGTCTCCAGCAAATTTAGAAGCAGCTCTGACCGAACGCACCAAGCTAATATTGCCCGTCCATCTTTATGGGCAAATCTGCGATATGCCTGCTATTAATGAATTTGCGCAAAAATATAGCCTGTTAGTGCTCGAGGACTCGGCTCAAGCACACGGTGCAAGCGTAAAGGGCAAAAAAACAGGTAGTTGGGGCAGCGCTTCAGCATTCAGCTTCTATCCGGGTAAAAACCTCGGGGCACTGGGAGATGCCGGTGCCGTAACCACGGATGATGATGAACTTGCTGAAACTATTCGAGCCTTAGGCAATTATGGGTCGAAATCAAAATATAACAACATCTATAAAGGCGTGAACAGTCGCCTGGATGAGCTGCAGGCGGCAATGTTGCGAGTGAAGCTGAGTCACTTGGAAACGGATATGAGTGCGCGTCGGAGTATTGCGGCTGCCTACATGGCGGGTATAAAAAACCAAGCGTTGAAGCTGCCACTTGATAAGTCTGTTGATGCTAGCGCCTTCTCGGAACATGTTTGGCACCTGTTTGTTGTTCGGTGTCAGCATCGAACGGCCTTTCAAGAACATTTGCGTGCGAAAGGTGTGGAGACGCTGATTCATTATCCTATTGCTCCGCACAAACAGAAGGCTTATGCCGAGTGGGCTGAATTTAGTTTTAATATTACCGAGCGCATGCACGCCGAGGTCATCAGCCTTCCGATTGGGCCAACGATGAATATGGAGGACGTTTCCATTGTTATCGAAGCCTGTAATAGTTTTAACGGCGCCGCGGTAGAATGACGTTCTTTAAAACCAGTTTGTTGAATGGTATAGCAGTCGTTGTACGCATGGTGACGCTGTTATGTATAAACAAAATCCTTGCGGTCTACGTCGGACCTGCGGGGTATGCCGCGCTTGGCCAGTTTCAAAACGCAGTGCAGATGATTACAACGTTTGCCAGTGGCGCCATCAATGCTGGCGTAACTAAATACACCGCCGAGTATCATGAAGATGAAGAGCGGCAGCGAACGGTTTGGCGCACGGCAGGCAGCATCTCGCTGATTGGTGCACTGGTGACGGGCGTGCTTGTATCCGTTTTTAATGAAAGACTGTCTTTGCTTTTTTTAAATGATCGAGCGTTTGGCGGTGTATTTGTTTGGTTTTCAGCAACATTGGTGTTGTTTATTCTGAATACTTTACTGCTGGCAGTGCTAAACGGTAAGAAAGAAATTCCCCGCTACGTTATATCAAATATCGCAGGGAGTCTCTTTGCACTAGCTGTTACCACATATATGGCGATTATGTGGGGGCTCTACGGTGCATTGGTAGCACTGGCCGTTTATCAATCGTTAAGTTTTTTTGTCACATTGTTTCTCTGCCACTCAGCGCCGTGGTTCAAGATTCGGTATTTTATTGGACGGATTGACCCGGGCGTCGCTCGGAATTTGGCCAAATATACGGCAATGTCGCTCACATCGGTGGCGTGTGTGCCTGTTAGTCAGATTCTGGTGCGAAATCACTTAGGTCAAAGTTTTGGATGGGAGGCTGCTGGTTATTGGGAAGCATTGACGAGGTTAAGCGGCGCTTACCTGATGCTCATCACCACAACGTTGAGTGTCTATTATTTGCCCAGATTTTCCGAATTGAAAAAAGCGGAAGATATCAGAGCGGAAATCTCAAGAGGTTATAAAGTTATCTTGCCCCTGACCGCGGCTGGCGCGCTAATAATCTATCTTTTTCGCGATATGATTGTGAAGCTGCTTTTTACACCTGAGTTCTTACCGATGACTGATCTGTTTGCCTGGCAAATGCTAGGCGACACCTTAAAGATCGGTAGCTGGATAATGGCTTATCTGATGCTTGGGAAAGCGATGTTCAAGCTTTTCATGGTCACAGAAATTGTTTTTTCTGTTTCTTTTGTAATCTTGTCCTGGCTCTTTACTAAGGGATTTGGGTTGCAGGGAGTGACCATTGCCTATGCAATAAATTATGCGGCGTATTGGGTTGTAATGGGTGTTTGCATGTCGCGCGAATTGAAAAAAGTTGAATAATCATTTGAAAATGAGCAGAGCATGATTACGCTTGTGATACCGTCGTATAATCATATTAATTATGTGTTTGGTTGTATTGACGCCGCGCGGGCAGTTGATTTACCTGGACGGAAAATCTTGGTGATTGACGATGGCTCTACAGACGGGTCTGCTGATGCGATCGGCGCTTTTATTTCAAACTTGTCTGACAGCTCCGTCGAGTTTATTTCCAAGCCAAATAGCGGTCTTGTGTCTTCACTGAACCTGGGTTTAAGCAAGGCAAACAGTGAGTTTATTTACTTGGTGGCCTCTGACGACATCCCAGAGGCAGCAGGAATTAAACAATGTGTCGAGAGACTGCTAGCAAGCGCTAATGCAAAATTTTGTATTGGTGGTGGTTACGCTTTTTTTGATCAGGCTCCAGAAAAAAGAACGCCGGTTTACGGGGCTGCTCAGGATGAATTCTTTAGCCTGAGCCCAGATGCCATGGGGCGCAGTATTTTTTTGAATTATCCGTCCCCACTATTATTGCAGTCCACAGTTTTTAGAACTGATGCATTGCGGGCGATCAGCGGTTGGGATCCAAAATTGATGCTGGACGATTATCCTACATTTATAAAGTTGTTCACGCGCTTTCCTGTTCGTGATGTGGATTTTCTCTACGCGCCGGAGGTGAGTGTTGTTGGTTATCGGCAGCACCAATCAAACAGCTATAGGAATATCAAGAGACAGTATCTCATGGTGCGCGAGTTGATGGAGACACTTGCGCCGGCTCCTATTCAACGCAAAGCGATAGCGCGTGCCTTGGCCTCTTATGTGATGTCCGCCCTGAAGAACGGTGACTTAGCTACCACACTCAGCATGCTTAGGGCTTCAAAGTTCAAGGACATAGTTGTAGCTGTGCCAGCGGTAATAGGATTGGTGGGACGAAAAATGGTGGGTAGGTCCAATTGATCTTAGATCACGGTAATGAGCTCGCTTATACCTTATTTTCTCTAGTGGTGGTTGAACGGTGGTTTAATTGAGAATATTCTTTAAGAAGGCTTTAGTATCCCCGGTCTTCATATTGCTGTTCATTACCTTGTTGATGTTTTGCACTAATTTGCTGGCCCTGGAGCAGCCATGGGAGTGGGGGCACAGTGTTTACTTGTTGGGTGTGCTGTCTTTTGTGATCGTTTACATGATCGTCTATGTAGCGCTGGATTTGGTAGGTATACCTTATCCAAAATCTGACATGATCTCGCCCTATCGTATTGTCATTCAGCTTTATTGGTTTTTTGCATTTTTAGGCTTATTACTATCCCTATATAAAATTTATGTGTTCGGTATTCAAGGGAACTACGGAAGTATTCTGTTGGCGTTGAGGATCGCAAACACGTGGGAGCACCAGCCTTCGTATGGCGCTCAGCATTTCGCTTTGTTCGCGCTCGGTTTGGCACTTTACTATGCACAAAAAAAGCGAGCGTTTCCTTGCCTGGTGGCAGCGCTTATCTATTTGACATCGGCGTTCAGCATGGCGGAAAGGACAAGTATGATGTTTATATTTGTCGCTGTGGGTTACACCGCTATCAACGAGGGCTGGGTTAGGCTGAAGGGGCTGCTGCTTTCGCTCGCTGTTCTGATTGCGTTGTTTATCATTGTGGCTGTCGGCACCGGAAAAACCGGCGGTGATAAAGGCTATGACTTTATTCTGTTGTACTTGGGATATGCTGTGACGGCTTTTTCACAATGGACCGAGAGCAAAGATTATTTAGGCTGCGCTGACCTGGTATTTGGTAAGTTTATCGATCTGCTGTCGCTGGGCTTATACTCTTGTCCTCCTCTCGATCTGGGTCTCACTGATAAAGACTTCAACGTTCTGACCTACGCCGCATCTCCTTATTTGTTTGGTGGGTTACCAGGGGTCATAATCTGTACGGCAATTCTCGGTGCATTTTTCGCGTTGCTCCGGGTGTTTGCTGCGAAAAGAAAAGGCTATTATTTGGCCATACTCAGTTGCTTCATGTACGCGCTGATCATGATGTTTTACGCGTGGCAGTTCTCACTGACCACCTATCTATATTTAATGCTTATACTGCTCCCTCTGTTTGCCGGACGTTTCCTTCATCCGAACAGGCAGCACATATTCCAGTGATTGAAGAATGCTATCAGTACCTTGTCAGGTCTGTTGGCTGTACAACGGATAGGCTATCAAATTAGTTGAGTTGTTGAGAACGAAATGAAAATTTTATTACTTCCAAAGTATTCTCGTATGGGAGCTAGTACGCGCCTTCGAACGCTCCAGTTTCTGCCTTTTTTGGCAGCTGAAGGGTTCCAAGTGGACAGTGAAACACTGTTTGATGATAAATACCTTGAGGACCTTTATGGGGGCGGCGGCAGATCGTTTTTTTTAACATTGAAGCAATATACTTTGCGTCTTTTGGTGCTGTTTAAAGCTGGGCGCTATGATGTGGTATGGATCGAAAAAGAAATATTTCCGTTTTTTCCGGCGATCGCTGAAAGGCTTCTAAAGTTGTTTGGTATTCCGTATATCGTTGATTACGATGACGCGGTTTTTCACACGTATGATCTTTCTTCAAGTGCCTTGGTTCGCACTCTTCTGGGCTCCAAGATCGACGCGGTGATGCGTCACGCCGAATGTGTCATCGCAGGCAACGCCTACCTTGCTGATCGCGCCATAAAAGCGGGTGCACCTCATGTCGAGGTGATACCGACGGTAGTCGAACATTCTCGCTACGGGAAAACTTTACTAGCGCCGAGTAAAAAATTGGTAATCGGCTGGATTGGCTCACCCTCAACTGAAAAATATGTTGTACAAATTCGAGATGCTCTCAGAGCCGCCTGTGAGACTTATGGCGCTCGCGTATTGTTGATGGGGGCTAGTGAAGGCGTTATCGACGAACTTCAAGGTATCGATGTCGAGGTGCACACGTGGAGCGAGGACGCTGAAACCGGATTCGTTCAAGCGCTAGACATCGGCATCATGCCATTGATTGATGGGCTGTGGGAAAAGGGCAAGTGTGGGTATAAGCTCATTCAGTACATGGCGTGCGGGGTGCCGGTAATCGCATCGCCTGTGGGCGTGAATGTTGATATTGTTGAAGGCAACGAGTGTGGAGTGTTAGCCACAGACATATCGGATTGGCATCGCTGCCTTGACACGCTATTGAACGACCAAAATTTACGCTTGTTTTACGGCAGCAATGGGGTGTATGCGGTCGAGAACTTCTTTTCGGTGCAAGTTCAAGCACCGCGAATCAGGGATATATTCCTCGCCGCGGGCGGTAAGGCAGGTTAGTGCAATTGTATTGGGGGTAAAGTTGCCAGTGGTCTTGGTTTCTCAATTTCTATTTTCAAGGTTTTAATCACTTTACCTTTGCGGCCTTAAATTCAGGATTTATTTAAATGTGTGGATTAAGCGGTCTTTTCGATCCGTCTAAGCGCCCTGAACTATACCAAGTCATCTCCAAAATGAACGATGCAATAGCGTATCGCGGGCCCGACGATTCGGGTATCTGGATTGATGACCTTGGACTTGCACTGGGGCACAGGCGACTGGCAATTGTTGACCTCACCAGCGCGGGCCACCAGCCAATGCATTCTCACGACCAGCGCTACGTCCTGGCGTTCAATGGTGAGATTTATAATCATCTGGAACTGCGTAATAAACTTGAGGAAGAAAGCGGTACGCTTCCGTGGGTGGGCCATTCCGATACCGAAGTTTTATTGGCGTGTTTTGTTCATTGGGGTATCGAGAACGCGCTGAAGTCGCTGGTCGGCATGTTCGCGTTTGCACTTTGGGACAGGCAAGAGCAGGTTCTGACGCTCGCGCGTGATCGGGTGGGTGAGAAACCTCTTTATTGGGGATGGCAGGATGATGTCTTGCTATTTGGGTCTGAATTGAGTGCGGTGAAGGCGTATCCCGGATTTAGCGCCGTCGTCGACCGTAATTCGCTGGCGCTGATGCTGCGTCACAATTGTATTCCTGCGCCTTACAGCATTTATAAGAGCATTTCCAAGCTCCGGCCTGGGCACTATGTTTCTTTAAAGCTGGGTGATATTGCCGCCGCAAAATGTTCCGAATCTCAGGCATATTGGTCGGTCAATGATGCCGTTAGTGCTGGGCTGGCAAATCCTTTTACGGGATCGCCTAAAGACGCGACCGATATACTGGAGAACCAGCTGCGACAGAGTATCGGGCAACAGATGCTGGCCGACGTCCCACTCGGTGCGTTTTTAAGTGGCGGTGTCGACAGCAGTACAGTCGTTGCGTTGATGCAGGCCCAAAGCAATCAGCCAGTTCGCACCTTCACCATAGGCTTTGACGAAAGTGGCTATGATGAGGCGGTACATGCCAAGGCCGTGGCGAAGCATTTGGGAACGCAGCATACGGAACTCTACGTGCGCCCCGAGGATGCCCTGGCGGTTATTCCAAAGCTTGCATCCATGTACTGCGAGCCATTTAGCGATAGTTCTCAGATTCCAACATTTCTGGTCAGTCACATGGCCAGGCAAGAGGTTACTGTCGCGCTTAGTGGGGATGGCGGAGACGAGCTGTTCGGCGGCTATAACCGGTATCTCACTGCCCGACAGGTCTGGCAGAAAATGCACCGCTTGCCAGGTTTTGCGCGTAGCGCGACTGCTAAAATGCTGCGTGCTTTATCACCGAGTGCGTGGGACCAGTTGTTTCAGTTGAGCAAGCCTTTACTGCCCAAACGCTTACACCTTGCGACGCCCGGGGATAAAGCTCATAAACTGGCCTCGGTGCTCGGTATTGCTAGTGGTGAGGACTTCTATCATCAGTTGAACAGCCACTGGGAGGATCCCGCCAGTGTCGTAATCGGCGCGCACGAGCCGGCAACGCTATTCACCGACAAGGCGGCTTGGGCTGTGGCTGATAGCTTTGAGCACTGGATGATGGCAATGGATACGCAGACTTATATGACCGACGATATTTTGGTCAAAGTAGATCGCGCTTCAATGGCTGTCAGTCTGGAGTCGCGTGTGCCGATGCTTGATCATCGCGTTATTGAGCTAGCGTGGCGCATGCCCCTGGACCTGAAAATTCGGAATAATCAGGGCAAGTGGTTACTTCGCGAAGTGCTATATCGGTATGTTCCTAAAGAACTTATTGAGCGTCCCAAGCAGGGCTTCGGTATTCCGTTGGACAGTTGGCTCAGAGGACCTTTGAGAGAATGGGCAGAGAACCTCCTCGATGAAGGGCGCCTGCGTCTAGAGGGGTACTTTCATCCTGAACCCATCCGGAAAAAGTGGGAGGAACACTTGAGCGGACGCAGAAATTGGCAGCATCACCTGTGGGATATTCTTATGTTTCAAGCTTGGTTGGCAGAGCAATAAAAAATGAATTTTCTATTAATCGCCAGCTATCCAGATTCGCTGATCAATTTTCGCGGGCCTTTACTGGACGCGTTGCTTGCTAAAGGCTTGACGGTGCATGTCGCCGCGCCGGATCTCCCTTCGGATAACCCTGTGAGGGGGCGTCTGGAAGAGAAAGGTGTGATCGTGCACGAAATCCCGCTACGCAGAGTCGGCATGAATCCATTCGCCGACTTTTTCACCCTAATGTCGCTTTGCAAGCTCATGGCGCATGTGAAACCAGACGCGGTCTTGGCCTATACGGTGAAGCCGGTTATCTATGGTTTGCTCGCTGCTCGATTGATGAGGGTTCGCCGGCGTTTTGCTCTGATCACCGGGCTGGGTTATGCATTTCAGGGCTCGAATGATGGGAAGGGCGAGCGCCGTGGTTTGCTTCGCGCGCTGGTGCAGCGCTTGTACGCTTTGTCCTTGCGATCTGCGACCCGGGTTTTCTTTCAGAACCCGGATGACCAGGCGTTGTTTCAGCAACTCAAATTGATCGGGTCTGGCACGCCCTCTACCGTAGTGAACGGTTCGGGGGTTGATTTGGGCGACTTTAATGTTGTCCCGCTACCTGAGAAAATTAGCTTCCTCTTGATTGCCCGACTTCTTGGCGACAAAGGCGTGCGTGAGTTTGTCGGTGCGGCCAGAGCCGTAAGGGCCGAGTATGAGCATGTCGTGTTCAAGGTCGTAGGGTGGATCGACGAAAATCCTGATGCGATTCTGCAAGAAGAACTGGATGCTTGGATCGGTGATGGTACATTGGCGTTCTTGGGTCGCTTGAAAGACGTCAGACCGGCGATAGCGGACTCATCTGTTTATGTCTTGCCATCTTATCGAGAGGGAACGCCTCGCACGGTTCTTGAAGCCATGGCAATGGGCAGACCTGTTATCACCACGGATGCTCCAGGTTGTCGCGAGACGGTGGTTAATGGGGAGAATGGGTTTTTGATATCGGTCAAGGATGTAGAAGGACTAACCGCCGCGATGTTGAAGTTCGTCCACTCACCGGAGCTTATCTCGAGTATGGGCAAAAAATCTCGGGCATTGGCCGAGCTGAAGTATGACGTTGATAAAGTCAACGCGGCCATGTTGCAGGGTATGGGTATATAGCGGTGTTTTACTGTAATCGCTTTGAAGCCTGATAATAATTTGTGTTGAGTTAAAAATGCTTAAACGTTTATTTGATATTTTTGCTTCCTTATGTGGGCTAATCCTATTAGGCCCCCTCATGATCGTGGTTGCATGGTTGGTCAAGCGAAAACTCGGTTCACCCGTTTTATTCAGCCAAATTAGGCCAGGCTTGAATGCCAAACCTTTCAAAATGATGAAGTTCCGTACCATGTTTGACGCTGTCGACCAGCAAGGTAATCCCTTGCCTGACGCGCAACGGATGACGCCCTTCGGTAGCTTCTTGCGCTCCAGCAGCTTAGATGAGCTGCCAGGTTTGATTAATGTTTTGAAGGGCGACATGAGCCTGGTCGGACCCCGTCCTCTACTGATGGAGTATTTGCCGCTCTACAGCTTCGAACAGTACCGCCGTCATTGCGTGAGGCCCGGGTTAACTGGCTGGGCTCAAGTCAACGGTAGAAACTCGGTAAGCTGGGAGGAGAAATTCAAGCTGGACGTCTGGTATGTCGACAATAAGTCGTTATGGCTTGATCTGAAAATTATTATACTGACGATCAGAAAAGTTATCATCAGGGAAGGGATCAGTGCTGATGGCGAAGCGACCATGAGTAAGTTTACCGGGTCCAAATAAATAAGCGGGGGAGCTTGGTTGGAAGGGCTGTTCTGATCAGGTGTTTGAGTTTCTTAACTTAGTATTGATAAAAATTTAAGGTGTTATTCATGTTGGGAACATCATTTTCCCCCTGGCCCTCGTTCACCGAAGAAGAGGCCGATGCCGTTCGTGATGTTATTTTGTCGAACAAGGTCAACTATTGGACTGGGCAGGAAGCGCGCCAGTTTGAGCGTGAGTTCGCCGCCTGGGCTGGCACTGATTACGCGATTGCACTTGCCAACGGCACCGTTGCGCTGGATCTGGCCCTCATCGCGTTAGGCATCGGTGAAGGCGATGAGGTTATCGTAACGTCGCGAACGTTTTTGGCCTCGGTTTCCAGCATCATTAATGCAGGTGCCACTCCGATTTTTGCTGACGTAGACCTTGACTCGCAAAATTTTACAGCGCAATCCATTGACGCGGTGTTAACGCCTCGTACCCGTGCTGTTATTTGTGTGCATCTCGCCGGCTGGCCGTGCGACATGGATCCCATCATGGAGCTTGCTGCCCTGCACGATTTGATGGTTATCGAAGATTGCGCGCAGGCGCATGGTGCTTACTACAAAGGCCGTCCGGTCGGTTCTATCGGGCACATCGGTGCTTGGTCATTCTGTCAGGATAAAATCATGACCACGGGTGGCGAGGGGGGGATGGTGACCACTAATGACCGTGCGCTCTGGGCTGACATGTGGGCCTATAAGGATCATGGCAAGAGTTGGGAGGCTGTCTATGAGCGTCAACATGCCCCCGGTTTTCGCTGGCTGCACGAAAGTTTCGGTACCAACTGGCGGATGATGGAGGTCCAGGCTGTCATCGGCAGAATTCAGTTGCGTAGAATGAAAGCATGGCAAGCCCAGCGGATGCAGAACGCCACGCGTATATGGCACGCTGCCCGTGCGCTCCCAGCGTTGAGGGTTCCTCTGTTTCCTGAGGAAAGTGTTCACGCTGCTTATAAATGCTACGTGTTTGTGCGCCCGGAGCAGTTGAAGGATGGTTGGTCTCGGGATCGCATATTGAGCGAAATTACTGTCCGCGGAGTACCTGCTTTTTCAGGCTCCTGTTCTGAGGTTTACCTGGAAAAGGCATTCGATAATACTGGGTGGCGACCTGCCCAACGTTTGGCAAATGCAAAGGTATTGGGTGAGACGAGTATGATGTTCCTAGTTCACCCTACGTTGACTCTTGCCGAAATGGACCTCACGTGCCAGGTGATAATCGATGTCGTCACGGAGGCTTCGGTCGGATAGCTTTTATGGATGTTGCACTGCTTATATTTATGAATGAACGGTTTGTTTGGTACCGGAGAGGTGCTCAAGGTATATATGGATAGCATACGAACGTATTTGTTGAGTCTTCCACGACGGCAGAAGCGCGTTCTGCAGGTGGCTACAGATGTTATTCTGGTCTGGGCCGCCCTGTGGTTGGCGTTTGTCGTTCGGCTGGGAATGGATGAGATGACCAATCCGGTCAAGCTTCATCTGTGGTTGTTCATATGTGCTCCCGTCGTTGCTATTCCGTTGTTCATTCGCTTTGGGATGTATCGGGCGGTAATGCGCTACTTCGGCAATGATGCGCTTATCGCCATCGTCAAGGCCGTCAGCCTTTCATCATTGATTCTGGGTTTTGTTGTTTATTGGTACAGCAACCATCAGAGTGTGGTGCCGCGTTCAATTATCTTCAACTATTGGTGGCTCAGCCTGATTATGGTAGGCGGTTTGCGCCTGGCAATGCGTCAGTATTTCTTGGGCGACTGGTTTGCCGCGGCCCAGCATGTGCCGTTTACAAACCGTGAAGATGGCCTGCCACGCGTGGCCATATACGGCGCAGGTGCCGCAGGTAATCAGTTGGTAGTGGCGTTGCGCATGGGGCGTGTCATGCGGCCTGTCGCATTTATTGACGACGACAGCAGTATTTCTGATCGGGTAATCTCCGGCCTGCAGGTCTATAAGCCGAAACATATTCAGCGGATGATTGATGCAACCGGCGCGCAGGAGATTCTCTTGGCGATTCCTTCTTCAAATCGAGCGCGGCGCCGGGAAATTTTAGGGTTTCTCGAATGTTTTCCGCTGCATGTGCGAAGTGTGCCAGGGTTTATGGACTTGGCCAGTGGGCGAGTTAAAGTTGATGATATCCAAGAAGTAGACATCGCCGACTTGCTCGGGCGCGATGCTGTGCCTGCGCAGGATGAGTTGCTGGAGTACTGCATCAGAGATCAGTGTGTACTGGTGACTGGTGCGGGTGGGTCTATCGGTTCGGAACTGTGCCGGCAGATTTTAGCGCTTCGCCCCACTACGTTGTTATTGTTCGAGCACAGTGAGTTCAACCTCTACAGTATCTTGTCCGAGCTTGAGCAGCGTATTACCCGTGAATCCCTTTCTGTGCGCCTGTTGCCAATATTGGGTTCTGTTCGGAATCAGGATAAATTGCTGGATATCATGAAAGCCTGGCATGTTGACACGGTTTATCATGCTGCAGCTTATAAACATGTACCGATGGTCGAACACAACATTGCCGAAGGGGTGATGAATAATGTGATTGGTACGTTGAACACTGCCCAGGCATCGCTACAGGCGGGTGTCTCAAACTTCGTATTGATCTCCACTGACAAGGCTGTTCGCCCGACCAATGTGATGGGCAGCACCAAGCGACTGGCCGAGTTGACATTACAAGCCCTTAGTCGTGAATTGGCGCCAGCTTTGTTTGGCGATAAGGCAAACATCCTGCGGGTGAATAAAACGCGCTTTACCATGGTTCGTTTTGGTAATGTCCTGGGGTCTTCTGGCTCCGTGATCCCACTCTTTCACAAGCAAATTAAATCAGGCGGTCCCCTCACCGTTACTCATCCGAAAATCACCCGTTACTTCATGACTATTCCTGAAGCCGCCCAGTTGGTAATTCAGGCTGGGTCAATGGGGCAGGGCGGGGATGTGTTTGTGTTGGATATGGGGGAGCCGGTTAGAATTGTCGAACTGGCCGAGAAGATGATTCATTTATCCGGTTTGAGTTTACGCACTGAAAAAAATCCTCACGGCGATATCGCGATTGAGTTCACCGGTCTGCGGCCAGGAGAAAAACTGTACGAGGAGTTGCTGATAGGCAACAACGTCGTGGCCACACAGCACCCCATGATCATGAGTGCCAATGAAGATCATATTGCGTGGGAGGTTCTCAAAGTCAAACTGGCAGAGCTGATCTCGGCGGTAGATCAGGATGACTACGCTCGTGTACGCCAGTTACTGCGAGACACAGTCAGTGGTTATACGCCTGATGGTGAAATTGTTGACTGGATTTATCAGCAGCGCCGCCTGGAGCCTTAAATTATAGAGCATTACTGCGTAACCCAAGGATAGAAAAAACCGGACTATTACAATAGTCCGGTTTTTTTTAGTATTCGTAAAACCCAGAGTGGGTCTTCCTACCCAGTTTGTTTGCTCTGACCATTTTCCTCAGTAAAGGATGTGCCCTATATTTTGGATCGCCTGTCTCGTTGTGCAAGGTTTCCATAATCGAAAGGTTAACGTCATTTCCGATCAGGTCTGCCAAGGCAAGAGGTCCAATAGGGTGATTCGCGCCCAGTTTCATGGCCTTGTCTATCTCTTCGGCGCTGGCGACACCCTCTGCGAGAATTCCGATAGCTTCATTGATCATTGGGATCAACATTCTGTTGACGATGAATCCTGGGGCTTCGTTAACCAGTACCGGTTCTTTCCCTAAGCTTTTAGCGAAATTGAACGCCCAGGTTTCAGTTTCTTTAGAGGTAGAGAGTCCGACGATGACTTCAACAAGCTTCATGACTGGAGCGGGGTTGAAGAAATGCAGCCCCATGACATTTTCTGGGTTTTTAGTAAGGCTGGCTAACTCAGTAATTGATAGGGATGAGGTATTTGAAGCTATTAGCGATGTGGTGTCCGCATACAGTGCGATGTTACGGAATATACCGTGTTTGACTGACATGTCCTCAGAAACAGCTTCAATAATTAAGTCGCAGTTTTTGAGTGCTTCATAGTGGTGAGCTGTCCGAATTTTCTGAGAAAATTTCAAAACATCTTCTGTCGCTAGTCTTTTTTTATTAACCATGCGCTCCCAGAGAGCGTTCAGACTTTTAAAAGCTTCTTCACTGCCTGCTTGGGAACGGCCAATCCAGACGATAGAAGCAGTGGCATCTGTTTGAGCGAGTACTTGGACGATCCCCTTTCCCATTGTCCCTGAACCGATAACGGCAACCTTGACTTCTTTCATATCAAATATATTCCTTGACGTTTAGGCAGACCGCAATGGTTTTGCAGGATTTCCAAATACGGTGGTGTACGGGGCGACACTTTTTGTCACTACCGAACCCATGCCGACAATAGCACCTTCACCGATAACGATCGGCCTATCCGATGTGCCCTGTCGAATCATCGCGCCAGTGCCGATATAAGCATGATTTTCTATCACAACGCTTCCATTGCACTGCACATTGGGGGCAAACGTCACGTAGTCGCCGATCACGCAGTCATGCGCAATGTACGAGTAGAGGTTAGCGTGAAAAAATTTACCAATGGTCGCATTGGAAGTGACAGTTGTAAAAGGGCAAAAAACAGCACCCTCACCAATTTTGTTATAACTCAGATTAATTGCGTTTGGCGCTGATATAGAAAACGGCTTTACTCCAAGCTCTATGAGCCGCTCGGCGATGGATTGTCTGGTTCTGCTGTTGGCAATTGTAATGTTGAAAAATTTGTCGCCGTCCATTTTCAGGAAGGTTTCGGTATCAACCACGGAATAACCATTAATAACCTTGTCTCGAGAATGGTCATCCACGAATAAAATTTTGAAATCACCAAAGGCGGTAATCTCAGCCATTTGAGTAACTAGGGGGGCGACCTCTCTACCAAATCCGCCGGCCCCTACGATTGCATAAATTTTCATCTTCAGCTGGTCCTTGAGCTTAATCAGGGTTGACGTTGGCTCACGCGATTCTACAGGTGAATACTGTCAGTGTCAGGATCAGAGTTTTACAGTTTGGCTGAGGGCGCTCTGACTGTTTTCTCAACCGCCCGTGGTACCACTTTTTGGGTGGTGGCTTAATAATTGCTAGATACGCACTAGCATGTTTTCCTTGGGGGGGATTGTTAGGAGGGCATGCGCCCGGTATGCCAGGGATTCAGTACAGGTTGCGCACGCCCTATCAGTAGGTTATTTCTCAGAAAACTCCTTGATCCATTTGGCCACGACGTCTTCTGGATAGCCGCGATGGAAGTGCCTGCGCCAAGGGTATGCGGTGTCCCCTGAGCCATCCTTCAGCTTAATTTTGCTGGTGCTGCAAATTAGCTTTGCGGGAGACCCTGCGACTACCGTATCTTGCGCTACATCTCGGCTCACCGAGCTGTGCGCACCGACTAATGCCCCTCTTTTGACCGTGACGCCTGGCAGGATGACGGACATTGTTGCAATGACCGAAAACTCTTCGATCTTAACGCCAGACATTATTTCGCTCGGCGGGTGGGGGTCGTTGGTTAATACGACATAGGGGAAGATCCATACATAGTTTTCGATCGTTGAATGCTGTCCGATGTGGACATTGCTATGGCATTTTACGTAGTCGCCAATTTCACAATGACCTTGTATGTCGCCAAGTGTCCCGATCTGGAAACCCGCCCCGGCGGTGGTCAATTCTCTGATTGTAACTCTGTGGCCTGTCGTAAGGTTGTCACCAAACGAAGACCCTTCGTAAAACACACAATGAGAACGAATGATGGACGCCCTTCCAATTATCAATGGACGTCCATTTGCCAGTTTTGTTGGCAAACCAATTTCGCAGTAGGCACCAATTTCAGTGTCGTCGCCAATAGTGACGTTTTTATGCACGATACTGTAGGGGCCGATTTTTACATTGCTGCCAATTTTTGCATCGGGGTCAATAATTGCGGTTGCATGTATCATAAAGTTTTCCGCTGGCAGATAAGGTAGTAAGAGCGTCTTTATCGCAGAAGTACTGAGTGCGGCTAAGCTGACGTCTGACGGAAAAACATAGTAGCTAAATAGTCGGGCGAGATGAAGCGCTGGCGCCGTAATCCGTGAGGGGCATTGAATCGTTTGTGCTGATTGCGTACAGAATGAGCAGCCGCTTGAGTGCTACCTGCCTGGTTTCCTGCTTTTTTTTTCCTTGCGGGGCATTTTCGCAGCCATTGGGCGGGCGGTGCGAGTGGGTGCGTTCATCATGCGCGGTCGCGTGTAGATGGCTCACAGCGTCTAATGCTAAAGAAACGTGGCAGATGTAGGGATGGGCCCATCATGACGAGCGCGAAGAGATCGCAGAAAGGGCCGCATCTTCACTGAGTGTTCCTCTATGGGTACGTTATGTAGGTTGATTTTTGAAGCCCAGCCTGGACCGCCTGCAATGGTTGAGTATTGGATTGAGCGTGTTAGTTAGTTTTTGATAAAAACGACCAAAATTAAGATCGCCCCGCCCTCTATGTAATAGCAGTCCTTACCTCAATATAGTCAGCATGTTGATTATCGTCCCGATATTAACGGATTTCGCGCTGTTGCGGTACTGGCTGTTGCTATATTCCCTGAGTTCCCTGTCGCGCTGAAAGGCGGCTACAAAGATGGGAATATTTTTTGTTTTTTTGGGTTATCTAATTTCCAGTATCATTTTAATAAGCCTGGATAAGGGGCATTTTAGGGGGTGCTCTAAAAAAATACTTCCAAATCTGATGAAATACCCACGTCGTATGAACAGAACAGTTGAGCATCGATGAAGCGCAAGCTCGCCTTAAGGCCCACATTCCAAGCCAAAATCTAATGAATGATGTTGTACTCCGGATTTTTTCAGGAGCCTGCCTGCATAAGTTTGAAATTGCCGGTGAGAATTACGGCATTCCCGATTTCGATGGGTGAGGGCCGCCTATTAACTCGTATACGCGCAAGAATTTGAACAAAGTGAGTTTCAAGGGGGAGTTCGGAAGATCCGGTAATTCAGACCATCCCTAAGGCTTTTGGCTCAATTTTTTCTCTCAGTCAGCACGCTCACACTCAGCCAGAAGCAGTCTTCAGGCGTGTCAAAAAAATTCAAACACACCCTGTAACCCAGTCATTTTTGACTCCCTAGCAGCATCATCTAAGTTAGAAAAGCAGCTTCGGAAAAGCTGCTTTTCTCTTACCGATATCATGGAACGTCACCAATGCAAAACGCGTACATCTCTTCCCTTATCTTCGCCTTCCTCACCAGCCTCTCTGTCGCTACCACTGCAGCTCCATCCGCCAAGCCGGAAGCTCCATCCTCCGTTGCGGCGCAGAGGGTCCAGGTCGAGCAATCCGCCAAGGTCAACCTTAACGCCGCTGACGCCGAAACCCTACGTCGTGACCTGTTTGGTATCGGCGCCGCCAAAGCCAAGGCGATCATCGCCTATCGTGAAAGCAACGGTCCCTTTACTGCAGTAGATGAGTTGTTGGAAGTGAAGGGCATTGGCAAGGCATTGCTGGAGAAAAATCGCGACAGACTCATCCTCAACTGAAAATGTGAAAAAGCGCTCAGGAGGCCGGTCGTTGACCGGCCTTTTCTGCATTTGAAACCTCATCGACATTTTAACCAGGCAGCAGGCCGGATTCCGTTGCAACGCAAGTGCATGGAGGCGCCCTTGATAACAGTGGTTGTCGGAGGAGTCACGCATAGGACTCTCGGGAACAATCACGCCTTTAAAAAATAACGGTTTACCCACCCCATACAACCAACCGTCAGCCTTGGCATGAAAAGTGATTACATCTGGTCCTGACATTGTTCAACAATCGTGAGATAACGATGACACCCAGTTTGTCCCTTGCTGACCAGATCGCCCTTGAGTTACGTGCCGACATCACCAGCGGGTGTTTGCTCCCGGGTATGGCGTTGGTCGAGGGCGATCTTGTCAAGGGGTACAACGCCTCGCGCAATACCATCCGTGAAGCGCTGCATCGTTTAGGGCAGGAAGGGCTCACGCGCTATATTCGCAACAAAGGTGTGATGGTCCGATGCTTAGAAAGGGATGAGGTGCGCGACCTGTTCGTCGTACGCCGCACCCTGGAGTTACAAGCTATTGCTCAGAGCGGCGCGCTGACAACTGATCAGGTCGCACTCATGCAAAGCGCCATTGAGGCAACCAGCCTTGCCCGTGAGCGTGAGGACTGGCGAGTGGTGGCGACCCACAGCCTGCTGTTCCATCAGCAGATTGTCAGGTTGTTGCGCAGCCCTTTATTCGATGAGTTCTTCGCCCAGGTGATTGCCCAACTGCGGTTGGTGTTTTGTGCCGCCCCCGATGAGCAGCTTTTCCAATCGCCCTGGTTGGAGCGCGACCGTGAGATTTACCAGTTACTGATTCATGAAGATACAGCGGCTGCCAGCGAGGCAATGAGCCTCTACCTGGATGATTCCGAACACCTTTCCCTCGCCCTCTTTGATCACCCTTGATGGAGGATTGCCCATGTACAAAGACTACCCCGCCGCCTATCAGGTCAGTAAAGGTTCAGCGTTGCAGGTGGATACGGCATTTTATGAACGCATCCGGGATCGCAAGGATCAACGCCAGTTGATCGAACAGTTCGAAGTGCCGATTCGTACGGGGAGGGCGTGGAAGGTGCCGGCCGGGCATGTGTTTCGTGTGACAACGCCGGTCGGCCCGCAGGTCGGCGATTTCAATGTATGGAATGCCAATGACCCGCGCGAGCGGCTATGGGCGGCGCGTACCCGGCAATTGCAGGGTGCCCATGTCAGCACTCATGACCGGCTATGGTCCAACCTGCCATTTTTACGCCCCTTGGTCACCATCACCGACGACAGCTTGGCCAGCTACGGCATCGACGAGCACGGCGGGCGGTTGCACGATCTGCTCGGTACGCGTTGCGACCCCTATGTGAACCGTATGCTCACCGGCGAAGACTTCCATCATCACTGCCATTCGAACCTGACCCGGGCGGTGTTACCCCACGGCCTGACGGAGTTCGATGTGCATGACGTGTTGAATATTTTCCAATGCACGGGCCTCAATCATGACGACATGTACTTCATGAAAGCCTGCCCCGCGCAGAAGGGTGATTACCTGGAGTTCTTTGCCGAGATCGATCTGCTGTGTGCGCTGTCGACCTGCCCGGGTGGGGATTTGTCGCTGCCGATGTGGGGGCCGGAGGCGCAAGACCCGCTGACGGTGTGCCGACCACTGGGTGTGGAGATCTATAAATTGGAGGATGAATTGCTGAGTGGCTGGAGCCAGCCGGAGCGTGCTGCCTATAAAGGGCAGCACGGTTTGCAGATTGCCAAAGCGGATTGGGAGTAACTCAAGATTCAGCGATCCTGCGCATCCTTGGCATCCGCCTGCGCATTTCGCTCGGCCACGCGTTTGCGTTGTTCGTCGGTGAGTTCAACCTTGTTGGCGCTGTCTCGCAGCATCAACAAACCACCGACGATCGACCCGATCGCGACCACTAAAATCAACCATGCATACCACGGCATAACGCTCTCCTTGAGGCAGATTGCCGTGGGAGGGTTTTCCCACGGGAATAACTGCTTTGAGTTACAGGCTTTCTGAGTAGTTCAGTGTAGGCCTGTTCTGCCTCAAAACTTTAGAGCCCGGTCAACATTGCATCCGCGGGTGCATCGGCGCGGTGTTGGGCGGTCATCTGGAAGTAGATGAACCCCACCACCATAAAGCCCAGGAAGATCAGCCCGATCAGTGCGTTGAACCAGGCCATGGCCACCAGGCACACCACCGCCAACACCAACGCAATGCCCGGCACGATCGGATAACCCGGCGCGCGGAAGGTGCGTTCCAGCAGGGGTTCGGTCTTACGCAATTTGAACAGGCTAAGCATGCTCATGATGTACATCACGATTGCGCCGAATACGGCCATGGTGATCATTGCGGCGGTCAGGGTCATGCCGCCCAGGTTGATCAGGCCGTCGCTGTAGATGGCCGCGATACCGACCACGCCACCGGCGATGATGGCGCGGTGCGGTGTCTGAAAGCGCGACAACTTGGCGAGGGAAGAGGGCAGGTAGCCGGCGCGGGCGAGGGCGAAGAACTGGCGCGAGTAGCCCAGGATGATGCCGTGGAAACTCGCCACAAGACCGAACAGACCGATCCACACCAGCATGTGCAACCAACCGGAGCTGTCGCCCACCACGGTTTTCATGGCTTGTGGCAATGGGTCGTTAATGTTCGACAGGGTGCGCCAGTCGCCCACGCCGCCGGCGAAGAACATCACGCCCATTGCCAGGATCACCAGGGTCAGGATGCCGCTTATGTAGGCTTTTGGAATGGTGCGCTTGGGATCTTTCGCCTCTTCGGCGGCCATGGCCGCGCCCTCGATGGCGAGGAAGAACCAGATGGCGAAGGGGATTGCCGCGAACATGCCGGCAATCGCCGGGGCGCCGAAGGTGTCTGAGCCGGCCCAGCCGTTTAGGGCGAAGTTGCTGAAGCTGAAGGCGGGCGCCACCACACCCATGAACACCAGCAACTCAGCAACGGCAAGCACGCACACCACCAGCTCGAAGGTAGCGGCGAGCTTCACGCCGAGAATGTTCAAACCCATAAACACGATGTAGGCGCCGACGGCGGCGTGTTTGGGGTCCAGCGCCGGAAACTGCACATTCAGGTAGGCACCTATGGCCAGGGCAATGGCCGGTGGCGCGAAGACGAATTCGATCAGCGTGGCCAACCCGGCGATCAGGCCGCCTTTCTCACCAAAGGCGCGGCGACTGTAGGCAAACGGCCCGCCGGCGTGGGGAATCGCGGTAGTCAGCTCGGTAAAACTGAAGATAAAGCAGGTGTACATGGCCGCCACCATCAATGAGGTCACCAAGAACCCCAGGGTTCCGGCTACACCCCAGCCGTAGCTCCAGCCGAAGTACTCCCCGGAGATCACCAGCCCGACGGCGATGCCCCAGAGATGCAGGGTGCCCAAGCTGGGTTTGAGTTGTGTGTTCATCGTGTGGCGCTCCTTGAACGGTTGGAATGATTCAAGGTGTTGCAGCGGCCATGCCATGCCGCGCAACCGTGTCGTAAAGCGGCGCAACTGTCGTGTGGGGGATGGTTTGGCGTTTGGAGTTTTGTGGTGTTGCACCAGTTAGGTGCGGTGCTGGCTGAGCCGGCGCTATCGGGGGCAAGCCCCCTCCCACATTTGCCCGGGTACATCCTAGGTCAACCTGTGGGAGGGGGCTTGCCCCCGATAGCTTCCACCCCGGCACCCGCACCCGCATAAACCCACTCTTTACGCCGTCTTTACGCCCCGCCCACACCCTCGCTCTCGTTCCTTTACACCACTCCTGCGGACAATTGGCCCACACGCGGCGCTCGCCGCTAAACGGAGGGACTTCCATGAGTGTTCTGGACGGGGTGTCACTGCTATTGGCCGTGGCGCTGTTCATTTATCTGCTGGTTGCGCTGTTACGCGCGGATCGGAACTAGGAGCAGGCTATGCACAGTTATGACTATTGGCTGATCATCGCCTTCTTCGCCGTGGTGCTGGTGCCCGCGCCGTTTCTGGGGCGGTTCTATTACAAGGTGATGGAAGGCCAGCGCACATGGCTGAGCCCGGTACTGGGGCCCGTCGAAAAAGTCTGCTATCGCTTGGCGGGCGTGGACGCGCAGCAGGAACAGAGCTGGCAGAAATACATGCTGGCCCTGTTGGCGTTCAACCTTGCGGGCTTTGTGTTGTTGTTCTCGATCCTGGTGTTCCAAGGTTCTCTGCCACTGAATCCGCAGAAATTGCCAGGCCAGGAATGGACGCTGGCCTTCAACACAGCGGTCAGTTTCATGACCAACACCAACTGGCAGTCCTACAGCGGTGAGGCGTCCCTGAGCTACCTCAGCCAGATGGCCGGCCTGACTGTGCAGAACTTCGTCAGTGCAGCCACCGGCCTTGCCGTCCTGGTCGCACTTTGCCGTGGGATCGGTCGTAAATCCGCACGCACCTTAGGTAACTTCTGGGTCGATATGACCCGCGCCACCCTCTATGGCCTGCTGCCATTGTGCCTGGTACTGGCGCTGTTCCTGGTGTGGCAGGGTGTACCGCAGACCTTCGCCCACTACGTTGATGCCGTGACGCTGCAGGGCGTGGATCAGGTGATTCCCCTCGGCCCGGCCGCCAGCCAGATTGCGATCAAGCAACTGGGCACCAATGGTGGCGGTTTCTTCGGCGTCAACTCGGCGCATCCGTTCGAAGACCCTACAGCCTGGTCCAACCTGTTCGAGGTGGCGTCGATCATCCTGATTCCGGTGGCGTTGGTATTTACCTTTGGTCACTACGTTAAAGATCTGCGTCAGAGCCGCGCGATCCTCGGCTGCATGCTGGCGTTGTTCCTGATCGGCGGCGCGACCTCGCTGTGGTCCGAGTACCAGCCCAACCCAACCCTGAACAACCCGGCCGTGGAGCAAACCGCACCGCTGGAAGGTAAGGAAGCGCGCTTCGGCACCACCGGCACCGTGCTGTGGTCGGTGACCACCACCGCCGCGTCCAACGGTTCGGTCAACGGCATGCAGGACAGCCTCAGCCCCCTCAGCGGGATGGTGGCGCTGGTCAATATGATGGTCGGCGAAGTGATCTTCGGCGGCGTCGGCGCCGGCATGTACGGCATGTTGCTCAACGTGTTGATCGCGGTATTCCTCGCCGGCCTGATGATTGGCCGCACCCCGGAATACCTTGGCAAGAAACTCCAGGCCAAGGAAGTGCAACTGCTGGTGGTGACCCTGCTGGTGATGCCGGTTGGCGTGCTGGTACTCGGTGCTATCGCCGCCAGCCTGCCGGGCCCGGCTTCCGCCATCAGCAACCCTGGACCCCACGGCTTCAGCCAGTTGCTCTATGCCTACACCTCAGCCAGCGCCAACAACGGCTCAGCGTTCGGCGGCCTGAGTGCCAACACGCCGTTCCACAACCTGATGTTGGGCCTGGGCATGTTGATCGGCCGCTTCGGTTACATCCTCCCGATACTGGCCCTGGCCGGCAGCCTGGCGATGAAAAAGGCCGCACCCATTGGCCAGAACAGCTTCCCGACCCACGGCCCACTGTTTGTGACGCTGTTGACCGTGACCATCTTGCTAGTGGGCGGCCTGACCTTCCTACCGACGCTGGCACTGGGCCCAATTGCTGAACACCTGAGCATGGGCTTCTGAGGGATATGAAAATGAATATGCCTGTAAAAAACGCCGCTCCGGTCAAACCCCAGGAGCCGGCTAAAACCGCGATTTCCGCTCTGTGGCGCCCGGCGCTGATCCAAGCGTTCGTCAAGCTCGACCCACGTCAGTTGCAACGCTCGCCAGTGATGCTGGTGGTGGAACTCACCGCTATCCTCACCACCGTGTTGTGCTTTGTGCCGGACACCGCGGTGCCCACCTTCGTCGCTGTGCAGATCGCAGTGTGGCTATGGTTCACCGTGCTGTTCGCCAACTTCGCCGAAGCCTTGGCCGAGGGGCGTGGCAAGGCCCGCGCCGACAGCCTCAAGGCCGGTAGCGAAGGGCTCAGCGCACGCCGTCAGGAAGCCGATGGCAGCTTCAAGGTGGTGCCGGCCACCAGCCTGCGTAAAGGTGATGTGGTGCGCGTCGCCGCTGGGGAGATGATCCCCGGTGACGGCGAGGTGATCGAAGGCATCGCCGCGGTCAACGAGGCGGCGATCACCGGGGAATCCGCGCCCGTGATCCGGGAGTCCGGCGGCGACCGTTCGGCCGTCACCGGCAACACGCGGCTGGTCTCCGACTGGCTGCTGATCCGCATTACCGCCAACCCCGGCGAATCCACGCTGGACCGCATGATCGCGTTGGTGGAAGGCGCCAAACGCCAGAAAACCCCCAATGAAGTCGCGCTGGATATCCTGCTGATCGGTCTGACCCTGATCTTCCTGCTGGTGGTGGTGACCCTGCAGCCATTCGCCCATTTCGCCAATGGCAGCTTACCGTTGGTGTTCCTCGTCGCACTGCTGGTGACGCTGATTCCTACCACCATCGGCGGCTTGTTGTCGGCTATCGGCATCGCCGGCATGGACCGCCTGGTGCGCCTGAATGTGATCGCCAAGTCCGGTCGTGCCGTGGAAGCGGCGGGGGACGTGCATGTGCTGATGCTCGACAAGACCGGCACCATCACCTTTGGTAACCGCCGTTGCGCGGCGGTGTTTGCCGCGCCAGGCGTGAGCGGGCGGGAATTGGCCGAAGGCGCGCTGCTGGCATCCCTGGCCGATGACACCGCTGAAGGCAAATCCATCGTCGAATACCTGCGCGCCTTGCATCCTCAGGCCGAGCCTACGGTGGATGAGTTGACCGGTGTTCCGTTCAGCGCCGAAACCCGCTTGTCCGGTGTCGACTACCAGGGCCGTGTGTTCCGCAAAGGCGCAGTGGATTCGTTGCTGGCGTTTATCGGCCTGCCACGGGACGGCCTGCCGGCGGCGCTGTCGCGGGAAGTCGACAAAATCGCCCAAAGCGGCGGCACGCCTTTACTGGTGTGCGCCGATGGCAAGTTACTCGGTGCTATTCACCTCAAGGACGTGGTCAAGCCTGGAATTCGCGAACGGTTCGCCGAGCTGCGCAAACTGGGGATTCGCACCGTGATGGTGACCGGCGACAACCCGCTGACCGCCGCCGCGATTGCCGCCGAAGCGGGCGTGGACGACGTGCTCGCCGAAGCCACCCCGGAGAAAAAGCTCGCGCGCATTCGCCACGAACAGAATGACGGCCGCCTGGTCGCGATGTGCGGCGACGGCGCCAACGACGCCCCGGCGCTGGCTCAGGCAGACGTCGGCATGGCCATGAACGACGGCACCCAGGCCGCCCGCGAGGCCGCCAACATGGTCGACCTCGACAGCGACCCCACCAAGTTGCTGGACGTGGTGCAGATCGGCAAGGAACTGCTGGTGACCCGCGGTGCGCTGACCACGTTTTCCATCGCCAACGACGTGGCCAAGTATTTCGCGATCCTGCCGGCGCTGTTCGCCTCGATCTACCCGCAATTGGGCGTGCTCAACGTGATGCACTTGCAGAGCCCGCAGAGCGCAATCCTGTCGGCCATTGTGTTCAACGCGTTGATCATTGTGGTGTTGATCCCATTGGCCCTGCGCGGTGTGCGGGTGCAGGCGGCGAGCGCGGCGGCGTTGCTGCGCCGCAATCTGCTGATCTATGGGCTGGGCGGGATTCTGGTGCCATTCGTGGGCATCAAGGCCATCGACATGCTGCTCACCGCCTTGCACTTGGTGTAATTCCAAACCGTGGCGAGGGAATTTGCTCGGGCAGTGCCCCGGCGCCCTCGCCAGCGGGTTTCTCAACTGATTGAGGATATGAACATGACCCCTATCATTCGCCCAGCCATCAGCCTGTTGGTTCTGATGACGCTGATCACCGGCATCGCCTACCCGTTGGTGGTCACCGGTGTTGCCCAGGTCGCATTTCCCGACCAGGCCAACGGCAGCCTGGTGCGCGATGCCAGCGGCAAAGTACGTGGCTCCAGCCTGATCGCCCAGGACTTTACCGGTGACAGCTGGTTCCACCCGCGTCCATCGGCCGGCGCTTTTGCGACGGTCTCAAGCAGTGCCAGCAACCTTGGCCCAAGCAACCCGGCGCTGGCGACGCGCATCTTCGATGACGCGACCAAGCAATTCGTACCGAGTCAGGGGCCGGTGCCTCTGGCCTCGCTGACTACCTCTGGCAGCGGTCTTGATCCACACTTGCCACCGCAGGCGATTGCCTATCAACTGGCGCGCGTGGCGGCGGCGCGAAATGTGCCGTTGTCGACCTTGCAGCGCTTGCTCGATGAGCATGTCGAAAGCCCGCTGGTGGGCCCGCCAGTGGTGAATGTGTTGGCATTGAACATGGCCTTGGAAAAATTGTAAGCAGTGAACTGCCTTCGCGGGCAAGCCCGCTCCCACAGGAGTACGCATGTGGGAGCGGGCTTGCCCGCGAAGGCGGCCTGAAGCGCAACCAATCAACACCTGAAGGAACCCCGAGCATGAGCGACTCCGGCCGCGCCGATGCCCTGTTAGCCGATCTGCCCCGGCACGGCCGTGGCCGGCTCAAAGTCTTTCTGGGCGCCGCGCCGGGGGTGGGCAAGACCTACGCCATGCTCCAGGCCGCCCATACCCAGCTGCGCCAAGGCGTCAAATTGATCGCCGGCGTAGTCGAAACCCACGGTCGCGCCGAGACCGAAGCCTTGCTCAGCGGCTTGCCGCAGCAACCGCTGGTGCGCAGCGAGTATCGCGGCGTGATGCTGGAAGAGATGGACCTCGACGGCCTGCTCACCGCCAAGCCTAAGCTGGTGCTGGTGGACGAGCTGGCCCACAGCAACGCCCCCGGCAGCCGTCACGAAAAGCGCTGGCAGGACATCCAGGAATTGCTGGCCGCCGGTATCGACGTGTTCACCACGGTCAACGTCCAGCACTTGGAAAGCCTCAACGATCAAGTGCGTGGTATCACCGGCGTGCAGGTCCGCGAAACCCTGCCGGATTGGGTGCTGCAGGAGGCCGACGAGCTGTTGCTGATCGACCTGCCGTCCCGCGAACTGCTGGAGCGCCTGCGCGATGGCAAGGTCTACGTGCCGGAACAGGCGCGCGCAGCCATCGATGCGTTCTTCACCCAAACCAACCTGACGGCCCTGCGCGAGCTGGCGATGCAGGCCGCCGCGGCCCATGTCGACGCTGATCTGGCCCAGGGTTACCGCCAACTCGGTCAAGACGCCCCGGCTGTGCGCGGGCGCTTGCTGGTGGGCGTGGATGGCGATGCGCAGGCCGAACGTCTGGTGCGCCACGCCAGCCGCGTCGCGCAGCGTCGGCATCTGCCCTGGAGCCTGGTGCATATCGATAACGGTCGCGCACGGGACGAGCAATCACGCCTGCGCCTGCAAAACGCCCAGCAACTGGCCGAGCGCCTTGGCGGGGAGGTGGTGTTGTTGCGTGCCGGCGAGGTGGCCAAGACCCTGATCCAACACGCCGCCGAACGCCGCGCCAGCCTGCTGCTGGTGGGGCAGTCGCGCATGCGCTGGCACCGCCGCGTGTTCGGTGGCGGCCTGGCGGCACGCCTGCTGCGCAATGCCCGGGGCCTGGAAATCAACGTGCTCGACAGCGACGATGTGCCGGCCCCGCCGCGTCTGCCGGAAGTGCGCGGCCTGGAGTGGTTCGATTACGCCCTGGCAGTGGTCGCTACCTTGGTGGCAACCGGCGTGGCGTGGGCGGTGTCGAGCGCGCTGCCGTTACCGAATATCTCGCTGGTGTTCCTCGCGGCGGTGTTGCTGGTGGCGGTGCGCAGCAGCCTGGGGCCTTCTTTGGTGTGCGCCGCGCTGTCATTCCTGACCTATGACTTTCTGTTTATTCCGCCCAACTTCTCGTTTGCCATCCAGCGCGAAGAAGACGTACTGACGCTGTTGTTCTTCTTGCTGATGGCGGCGCTTACCGGCAACCTCGCCGCGCGTCAGCGTCGCCAGCTGCAAGCCTTGCGCGATACCCAGGAAGAGACCAGCGAGCTGCTGGACCTGTCACGCAAACTCACCGCCGCCACCGACCGCCAGGCGGTGATCAGCGCGGCTGCCCATCACTTGGAGGGCTGGAGCGATCTGGACCTGTGCCTGGTCAACCGCGACGGCCAGGGCGGCTGGAAGGTCGAGACCGGCGGCCCGCTGACGTTCACCGAAGCCGAGCGCGCCGCCGCCGATTGGGCCTGGCAACACGACCAGCCGGCGGGCATGGGCACCGGCACCTTACCGTTCGGACGCTGGTGGTGGTGGCCGTTGTCGGGGGAAGAAGGGCCGCTGGGCTTACTCGGCGTCAGCGCCAAACCCGGCCTGGAATTGAGCGGCCAGCGCCGTCGCCTGCTCACGGCGTTGAGTCAGCCCCTGGCCCAAGCGTTGGCCCGCGCACAGCTGGCGCAAGAGTTGGAGTCCGCGCGTTTGCACGGTGAAACCGAGCAACTGCGCAGCGCTTTGCTCGCCTCGGTGTCTCACGATCTGCGCACGCCCTTGACGTCCATGCGCGGCAGCATCGACAGCCTGTTGGCCCTCGGCGAGGCGATTCCCTTGGAGGATCGGCGCGAACTGCTCGAAGGCACCCGCGATGAGGCCGAGCGTCTCGACCGCTATATCCAGAATTTGTTGGACATGACGCGCCTGGGCCACGGCGCGCTTAAGCTGGCGCGCGATTGGGTCTCTCCCGGGGATATCGTCGGCAGCGCCCTTGGCCGTTTGCGCGCGGTGCTGGCGCCGTTGCAAGTGAGCACCGATGTGCCGCCCGAATTGCCCCTGCTGTATGTGCATGCGGCATTGATCGAACAGGCGCTGGTCAATGTGCTGGAAAACGCCGCGCGCTTTTCGCCGCCCCACGGGCGCCTGCAACTGAGTGCCGGGGTGGCGGAAAATCAGCTGTTTTTTGCCGTGGCTGATGAGGGGCCGGGCATTCCCGAGGAGGAGCGCGCGAAGATTTTCGATATGTTCTACACCGCTGCGCGTGGCGACCGTGGAGGGCAGGGCACCGGCCTGGGGCTGGCGATCTGCCAAGGGATGGTCGGCGCCCACGGCGGGCATATTCGCGTCGCCGAGGGCATCGATGGGCGCGGCACCTGCATCAGTCTGTTCCTGCCGTTGCCCACCCAGCCTGGCTTGGAACGTGAGCCGTGAGCTACCCTGTTTTTTCTACGGATTTTGATGGAACACCATGAGCCAGACCGCGACGATTTTGGTCATTGATGACGAACCGCAGATCCGCAAATTCTTGCGCATCAGCCTGGCCTCCCAGGGCTACAAAGTGATCGAAGCCGGCACTGGCAGCGAAGGGCTTGCCCAGGCCGCACTGAGCAAACCGGACTTGCTGGTGCTGGATCTGGGCCTGCCGGATATGGACGGCCAGCAAGTGCTGCGCGAGTTTCGAGAGTGGTCGACGGTGCCGGTGCTGGTGCTGTCGGTGCGCGCCAGCGAAGGACAGAAAGTCCAAGCCCTCGATGGCGGCGCCAACGACTATGTGACCAAACCCTTTGGCATCCAAGAGTTCCTGGCGCGGATTCGGGCGCTGTTGCGCCAGGCCCCCGCGGGGGAGACGCAGGAAGCCGCGCTGTGCTTCGGCCCGCTGACCGTCGACCTGGCCTATCGCCGCGTGCTGTTGGACGGTGCCGAAGTGGCACTGACCCGCAAGGAGTACGCAGTGCTGGCGCAACTGGCGCGCCATCCGGGGCGGGTGATCACCCAGCAACAATTGCTCAAGGACATCTGGGGCCCGACCCATACCGAAGACAGCCACTACCTGCGCATCGTGGTGGGCCATCTGCGCCAGAAACTGGCGGATGATCCGACCCAGCCAAGGTTTATCGTGACCGAGGCCGGGGTAGGGTATCGATTAGTGGGGGCGTAGATCAGTTTCCTGTGTTCGAGTCGCGGGCATGCCCCCTTGCAATCCCCTGTGGGAGCCGGGCTTGCCCGCGATGGCGTCACCCGTCATACCGACGCCTTCAAGGCTGCTCACTCTCGTACCGATCCAGCGTATCGCTCGCGATCTCCCGCCCGAGGGCGATCAACTCTGGCGCCTTGTAAAACTCAAAAAACCGGCACACCCGCTTGGGCACGTTGATCAGCACATCCGGCGGATAACCGGCGATTTTGTACTGCGCCAACGACGTCTGCATCACCTCAAAACTCTGGTTGATCAAATCCAGCAGCGATGCGGGGCCGACGTTATCGATGATGAACGAACCGGTCGCCGACTTCGGCGCCCCGGGTTTTTCCGGCGCGGCCGCCGGTTGCTGCGATTCGGGCTCGGCCGACTCCAGCCACGGGTTGATATCCGCCGCCTGAGCCTGCAAGGCTTCCTGCTCAAGCTTCATTAACTGCTCGGCCTGTTTGCGGCGAAACGGCAAGTGCGAACCCAGCGACTTGGCCAGGCTGTTGAAACGACTCTTGAACGCCGGTGGGCGCTGAATGACCGGTAACTGATAGTGCTTCTGGTTGGTGGCGTTGAGGTTGACGGCAATGATCAAGTCACAGTGGCTCGACACCACCGGCACGATCGGCAGCGGGTTGAGCAGACCGCCGTCCACCAGCATGCGATTGCCTTGCATCACCGGCGTGAACAGGCTGGGAATAGCCGCCGACGCGCGCATGGCCTGGTGCAGGCAACCTTCCTGGAACCAGATTTCCTGCTGATTGGTCAGGTCGGTGGCCACGGCGGTGTAGGGGATGCGCAGTTCTTCGATATTCAGCTCGCCGACGATCTTGCGGATCTGCCCGAAGACCTTCTCGCCGCGGATCGCCCCCAGGCGAAAACTCACGTCCACCAGGCGCAGCACATCCAGGTAATCGAGGCTTTCGATCCAACGGCGATACTCGTCCAGCTTACCGGCGGCGTAGATGCCACCGACCACGGCGCCCATGGAACAACCGGCGATACAGGCGATGTCATAGCCGCGTCGTTCGATCTCTTCGATCACCCCGATATGGGCGTAGCCGCGGGCCCCACCGGACCCCAGCACCAAGGCAACACGTTTCTTCATGGTTCATGTCCTTCCCCAGACTGCCGCCCACAATGCACCCATTGAGGGGGCGGCTTCAATCTTCGCGGCCTGCCTGAACTATATTTTCCAGAATAGCCACGCGGCTCGAGTATGCTCTGGCAATAGGCGAGTATGATTTCCCCTTGGCGGACAAGGCACTTTTCCTTGTAGGCAACGTCTATTCCGTACGACTGTTTCTTCCTTTTGAGGTGTCATCAATGAAAGCCTGGATGTGTGTGCCTGTGATCGTGTTGGCCTTGGCCGGTTGTGCCGGCAAAACCGCCTACCGTGACAGCTGCGGATCGCAATTGGACGCCGCCTGGAAAGAACTGGACCTGGCCAAGGCCGAAGGCTTTGCCGGTACCGTGAGCTACTCTAAAGCCTTGTCGCTGTTGACCGGCGCCAAGACCCAACAGCAATTCGAAGCCTTCGAAGGTTGTGCCAACAAGGCCGAGAAAGCGCGCTTCTACATTCGTGAGTCCCGCGCCGGTCGCTGATCCGAGTCGGGCATCTTGAGTCGTCGGGGAATGTTCATCGTCAGGGGAGCAAGTGATGTCAGCGTTGGTCGATCAGCTAGTCGCCCAGGTCATCGGCCTGGAAGTGGGGTTACTGAGCTGTCAGGCTCGCCTTGCCGCCGTCACTGATGATGAAGCCCTGCACGACCTGCGCACCACCGTGCGCCGCTTGCGCAGCCTGTTACGACCTTTGCGCGGGCTGCCGGGTGTGGAGCAACTGGAAGTCGCCGCCAGCGCTGTCGGTCAGTTGACTACCCCCCTGCGTGATCGGGAAGTGCTGGCCGCTTACTTGCACCAGCACGGCCATCACGAGGCGGCGGATCGACGCTTGCGGCCGCAGCCCGATGCCTATCGTCACGTAGCTCAATCCCCTGAGCTTGCGCAGTTGTTACAGATTCTGGACGCTTTTCCGCGCTTTATTCGGGCCTCCGAACACCAGAAACTGCTCAAAGGGCTGCGCACGCGCATCGAAAAACGCTTGGCCAAGCAGTGGCATAACCTTGGCGCAGCGCTCAAAGAGCCGGGTCATGATCGGCATCGTCTGCGCTTATTGATCAAGCGTGTGCGCTACGCCGCCGAGGCGTACCCACAGTTGGATAAGCTCCCCGCCAATGCCGTCCCCCGTCTCAAGAAAGCCCAGGCCGTGCTTGGCGACTGGCACGATTGCTTACAGTGGCTGGCCCAAGCTGAACAGCAGGCGGACCTGCAGCCCTGCGTGGCGGTGTGGCAGCGCACCCTGGTCAAGGCCGAGGGCGAGTCCGACCGTGTACTGGACAAACTCAGCGCTCATTGCTTCTGAGACGGTCCGGTTTTTGGCCGGAATAGGCGCTGTTCACTGTAGGTAGGATGGTTAAGATCCTGTCTTCTGTTTCTCGCTTTGAGGTCGCCATGCACTTTAGTGATTTGCTCGACGCTGCCCGTCATAACCCCTTGGACGTGACCATCCCCGCCGACTGGGCCCAGGGCCGTGCGACCTTCGGAGGGCTAGTGGCAGCGTTGCAATACGAAGCCCTGCGTGCCCAAGTCCCCGGCGATCGCCCGCTGCGCTCGCTGGCAGTGACCTTTGTGGGGCCGGTGGCGCCTGATGTGCCGGCCAGTTATCAAGTTGAAGTGTTGCGCGAAGGCAAGGCCGTCAGCCAGTTGCTCGGGCGCGTGGTGCAGAACGGCGAAGTCGCGACACTGGTGCAGGCCAGCTTTGGTGGGTCTCGAACGTCGGAAATCGACGTCCCCAGCGAGCCGCCACCCATGTTCAAACACTGGGACGAATGCCAGGAGCTGCCCTATATCAAAGGGGTGACGCCTGAATTCATGCGCCACTTGGCCATGCGCTGGAGTGTCGGCGGCTTGCCGTTTACCGGTAACAAATCCCGCGAGATGGGGGGTTGGGTCCGACTGCGTGGCGATGTGAAACAAGAGCCGCTGACCGAGGCGCACATCCTCGCGCTGGTCGACGCCTGGCCTCCGGCGCTGCTGCCGCACCTGAAGAAACCGGCCCCCGGTAGCACCTTGACCTGGACCATCGAATTCATCCAGCCGCTGGCAAACCTCACCACCCTCGACTGGTGCCAGTACTACGTCAACATCGAACACGCCCGCGACGGCTACGGTCACGCCGCTGCCGCACTGTGGAGCCCGAGCGGTGAACTGATCGCCATCAGCCGCCAGACCGTGGTGGTATTCGCCTGACCTTCAATGCCGTTGGCGCTGCCGCCAGGCGCGCCACCAACCGCCACTCAACACAAAGCGCGGAAAAGTCACGAACTGCTCGACCACCAGGCGTTGCACCGCATCTTTGCGATCACTGAACGGCTCACTGGCCTGAGCTTCCAGGCTATGCCCATGACGCTGCAACACCAGCCCTGCAAGGATACCGACCACACCCACCGCAAAACTGGCCACGCTGAGGCTGAACACCCCGGACACGATCAACAAAAAACCGATGATAAACAGCGGCACCGCGATCAGATGCAACGCCAGATTGGTCGGATGCTGATGGTTCTGCGGGTAATGGCGCCACTGCCAGGCGGGGAGATTGGGATGACGTTTGCCCATGATGATAAATCCTCTGTCCGTTGAAACAACTTGAACAGAGTCTAGGCGCGGTAGGGCGGGGCGGCGAATTGGGGTTGGCTATGGGGGGGATAGTGAGTATGTACTTACAATCCCAGATTATTTATTTAATAGGTATTGTTTTTGGATTTCGTAGGCGGAAGCTGCATTGCTTCCAGGGAGGTGCGCACTGTCTAAGTATATTTTTTTATGGGCCGTTTTTTTGAGTGTTTATAGATGTGCGGTGTCAGTTGGTTAGTCTCGTTTGGTCTGGATTTTTCTTGTTTTGTGCGTGTGAAAATTTTCGTCGGGTTCGTGTGAGCTATGGCGTTAGATAGTTAGCGGTTATTTTTTTTTTTTTTTAATTCTTCATTGATTTTATTTTGCGCGAGATCAAGTAGTGAGCATATGCTCTCAATTGATTTTGAAGTCAGACTCAGGGTGGGGGAATCCCAGTCAAAGTCCTTAATGATTTTTACTTGAAAGCACCCTTCTATATCGAAAGACGGATACCAGCCTACGTCAAGCAGGAAACCGCTAGGATATTCGACCTGAAGCATATCTTCTTTTAAGTTTTGGAGTTGATGCTCTGCGGAAAGGCTTTGCAGGGATGAAAACTCATCATAAGTAATTTTGCCGTGTAAGAAATCTAGTGAGATCACTTAGTTAATCTCCTGAACTCACGTTCTGAAATAGGATGGCCGTGAATTGTGTTTGCACTAAGCTCTATGCGAATCCAGCGACTCGGGCTTCCCTCGCTTGCTCCGATACTATCAGGATACTCCATCACCTTCCAAGGTTTGCCGTTAGTAGTAATGATCAGTAATTGTCCACAGATGGCAACGGGCGTTACCCCTTCATTAAGAAAAAGTAGTATCCGTGAACGCTGAGCAAGGCTCTGTTTCAGGAGACTCATGGTGCAGCCAACCTTGAAGCGTAAGAACGTCGGCGGGTTGCAGTGCAAAGGGAGCAATTGGAAGAGGCATGCCTGGAACCATATCGGGCAAGGGATGCACAGTATCTCGTTGCAGGTTAGAAAACGAACTACCCGCTCGCGGCACTAGGCGGGGGTATGGCGGGGCGGCGAATTGGGGTTGGCTATGGGGGGCATAGGGGGCACGTATTAAAAAGTTATTACTATCTAAAAAAATAATCATCGGGCCCGCTTATGTAAACATTTGGGTCCACGAGTGTGATGAATTTAGCTTTGAATTCAATTAAGGCGTTCTTGTTAGGCGCCTGAAAATAGAACTGGTTATTTTCCTTGGTGATTTTGACAAGAGCAATCTGGCCAATTTCTACATGTCTGCTAAAGATTTTTTCAAAGAGTATATTTTGATCTAAATCGTTCCAGTACTTCACTGATTACTCCAAAAAAATATAATGTTCTTTGGCTCCAGGTACGTTTTCGTTTCTAGGCTTAATCCTCCTCCTCGGTGAAAGACGAAAGGTTGCGTGAAGTGCTTGTTGTAGCTTTGTTTAGACAGGTGAATTGCATTCTATGAGTTTTGAATTGGGTGCTTAATTGCATAAATATTCCTGATGGTGGGTTTTTTTCTATTGTTGTGAGTTAAATTATTTTTGGTCGCGCTCTATGATTTCTTCGTTATATTTGATTAGCCGGTCTAGAAGCACTTTCATGAAATTTCGTTTATCAATGATTTCGTCTTTGAAGTAGGTATCGAAAAGATAAAATACCGATTCGAATGTTTCGTCTGTGCTCAAAAAATATTTTAGGGTGTTGATGTGCCATTCTCTCTCTTCCTGTTTGTATTCGGCGAACTCAGGTTTGGTTAACGTATCGAATAATTTTCCGAGCTCTGCGCTGTCGTTTACGTTTGTCGATTTGATTCGCAGTTCTCGTTCTTCATCTCTAATATTTTCGAAGCTATAAGTGAAGAGCAATCCCTGGATTATTGGTAAGCTTGGTTTCAATTTCATTCTAGGTCCGTGTAGGCTGTTATGGGTTGTCCATTATTGTTTAAGATGACTTTGGCTTTTTTGGTTTTCTGGTATTCCTGGCCTTGCCTTTTATAGCCTTCGCCAATTGTTTTTCCCATATCTATAGGGGTTTTAGACGCTGACAAATCAGCCTGTTTAAATATCAGCTGCGCACGATAAATAGCATTCAGTTGATCTCTATGGCTTAGGAAGTGTGTGGCCGCGCTTGGTATTTTCGGTTCTCCATTATTATATCCTCCTATGTGCCGTTCAATATCGCCAGTGGTTGGGTTTCGAGCAGTCATGATCCGTTCAAGTTGAGACATTAATGTCGTTTGAGCGCCATGTTTTTCCACAAAGTGTGCGCCTGGAATTAAGCGTTCCAGTTCTACCAAAAGTCGATAAGCATTGGCTTCTGCTAGTTCATCTATCCTCGCTCTGCGCTCCGCTCCAGAAGGCCGCGGTAACGCCGGCTCACCGTGATCAGCACTTTTTGCTGATGTTTGAGGTGCAGAGTTCGGTTTGCAGCTATCTCCCCCTGGGCAAGAGTTCAACCCCAGCGGATCCACCCACCCCGTAGGGTTAGGCACATACCGATACCCATTGATCCCACCCGCCAACTTCACCGGATCCGGCGTGAGGTAGCGACCAGTATCCGGATTGTAGTAGCGATGGCGGTTG
>Ga0308164_10000839_pt1 | contig 41674 bp, 58 predicted proteins | sample PhyTR2_FD_201031 | JGI IMG/M metagenome (GOLD analysis project Ga0308164, IMG submission 201031) | Phyllosphere microbial communities from UC Gill Tract Community Farm, Albany, California, United States - DLSLT.R2 | ecosystem: Host-associated > Plants > Phyllosphere > Unclassified | place: USA...
ATGAGGCTGACTACCTGATCGCGAAGCTTGGATGCAGCTGCGATGCCTTTTTGTGTCTGGGGATAGGGGAGCGTTTCACAGCGCCGGACCCCGTTGTAGGTAAAGCGGACACGGAGAGCGTTCCGGAAGACTTCCACCCCTCGGGGCATACCCACTGACTTTCCAGCCATTCTTCGTATCTCCTGATGCTGTAGATGATTCGGCTGCCTTGCTTGATCCACACCCCCATGGGGATCTGGCGGCGTGCACGCCTGGCCCGCAACGCATATACGGTGGTGCCCAGCAGGTCCGCCATTTTCTCTTCCGATACCTTGTCCATTTCGTGGACAACGGCCACCTCGCGCTCTGCGCTCATGTTTTGGTACCTCTCCAGTTGAGTTTCGGCCCGCACTCGGGCAGTCTGCGCCCACTGTTGGCGGCAGAAGGCGTTAGCTCGGGCGTTCGGTCTTATCTCTCGACAGCGCCCTATCCATCAGCGCAATCGACTTTCGGCGTCGGTCCTGGACCTCAGTGCTGTCTGGGTCGTAGGTAGGGCCGAGATAGCTGCGAGGATCCTTCGCCATCGCCCGCTTCACGCGATTGAAGTTCTCATCGCGCTGCCAAAGGCTGCTCCAGACCATGACCGGTTTCTTGCCCTCAACTTCTGCCTCGGCAAGCTGCCAGATAGCTTGGCGGTCGAAGGTCATCAACATGTCCATGGCGCAGACAGCCAATCGCAGATCGTCATATTCGGGACGCTCGCCTGAGCGCGCTGCTTCAACAATTTCGCCAAGAGTTTTCATGGCGTCACCACTCGGCGAGCCCACCAGCACACCGGGCCATCATCTGTGTCGTGAATGGCCAGGCAGAACCAGTCATCGCCATCAGGTCGATCTGGCTCCCAGTAGCTGCAGTCCGGGTCGCCTGCTTCGAAGTAGCGTTCAGATATCGCTTCGTCGCTGTGGTATTCCAGGCTGACCATTTTCACCTGCAGGCCGTGCTCAGCGATCCAGGCTTTGCACCGCTCACCATCCCCCTCATCGAAGTCGGGCAAGTCTGGGTGCTGGAAAAAGCCGTTCTCATCGCGCCTGACTGGCCAGTGCTTGATGAGCGGCAGCCGGTCAACTCGCTCAATCTCTGCAAGGAGGAGTGCTGCGGCTTTCACTAGATCTCTCCGGCGGTCATCGCTGGGCTTGAACGTTCCAGTGCCCCGTGGCCAGAGGGTTGTCTGGCTCTTATGTTGCCCAGCACAGGTGGCGTAGGCAGCGGCGGCATCGGCCATTTCGCCCTTGATGTATCCATCATCGCGATAGAGCGAGTAGCCCTCGCCGGACACCTGGCGCTGCCGCTCCGCGATCACGTCGCGTGCGGCGCGATTGAGCTTCAGTGCATTTTCTTCAGGCATGACTTCGTCCTCACCGCTACAGCGGCTGACTTTGAATTGAAGGGGACGGGGTTACTTGGCGATGACGTCGGCGTTTGCGATGAAGCGGCCGAGCATCATGCCGAGGGGAAGTTGCAGGCAGAGCCAGACGGTGATGCATTGGGCAGTTAGTAGGCTCATTTTTTCCTCGCTTGTGCATACCGCTGCTGGGGCTTCTTGAAGCAGGAGCAGTGGTTTCCTAGGACGCGGTGTGAACCGCAACCGTCGAACTGCCCGGTGTGGCAGAGAGTAGGCATAGGCGAAGTATGGTGGTGCTGCACAGGGGCGGTCATGTGTTCTCCAGGCAGCCGCAGGGTTTGCCGGGCTGGCGTGATGTGAGGAAGTGAGGTATTTATAGCGTTTTGTCCTGCGGAAACAACAGCATTATGGAAGTTGAAGTTTTAAAAAGTCTTGGTGATGATATGACGCTGTGGCGTTATATGTCGCTGGATAAGTTCATTAATATGTTTGATGACGGCGGGATCTATTTCGCGCCTCTTCAAGTGTATAGCGACTCTGATCCTTTCGAAGGCTATCCGCCAGCAACCGTCATGAAAGCTTTGTACACGTTGACTGATGATACCTACGACGAGTCTGCCAAATTAATAGCTATGGCAAACGAGATGGAAAAACCCTTGCCTCAAAAGCTCGAAGAATTGCTTGATAAAATAAAGAAGGGGATTGGTTCTCGCGCTGCTGACTTCCGAAAAGGTGTAGATGTAGCATTTAAAGGAACCGTAGTGAGTTGCTGGTACTATTCAGACCATCAATCGGAAGCAATGTGGAAACTTTATGGAGATCAGGGTAAAGGAATTGCTATCCGAACGACTGTGGGTAAATTGAAAATCGGCCTGGCGCAAGCCGTTCCTACGGAAAAACAGAAAAAGATAATCGTAGGCAAGGTTAGATATCTTGACTATGCCGATAGTAGCTTAACGCCTTTAGATTGCGTGGTGGACGGTCATGTGGTTCCTCTACTTAAACGTATGTCGTATGCCCATGAGAATGAGGTGCGAGCTTTTATGGCGCCTGACGTAGATGCGTCCTCTCTCGATACGTTCGTAATCAAACCCTATCTGGCTAAATGCAATATTCCGCATTTGATTGACCGTATTTATGTATCGCCTTATGCCTCGTCGCCTTACATCAAGGCGGTCCAGGCTGTAGCAAAGCTTTACGCAGTGGGCTGCCCTGTTGAAGCTTCGAATTTACTGTCAGGGGTAAGTGAGCTGTTTAAATTCCATGTCGATGACTGTTAGTTAGCTCTTTGGCGCGTTAATTGAAAGATCTGCAGGCCTTGTTTTAGCGTCGTGCTGTGCAACTGCAAGGTGGATACGCCGGCCGACCAATGAGTACGAATTGCGTCTGAAAGATGCGCATGACATGCCAAACTACAGAGGGCGCGATCGGCAGGCCTGCTTGATGCAGAAGTGGTAGGGGCAGGAACATTGCTAATCTCTAGATAGCTGACCCTTCCGAGGCGTTCAGCGTGATAGGTGAAGGTAGGGGGGGTTAGGCGCGCTCGCCGAGATCCAGGCCAATTTGGCTCGCTCGACCGACACACGCCGGGTTTAGCCAAATGCATTCGGTTCGACTTGCTGTGCCGCGCCCGGCTGATATGCGGGCTGATGTGGTGTAGTGCGTCCAGTCGGACAGCATGTCCATGTACAGTTCGTTTGGGTAGCCAGACAGTGCGACCATTCCGTCTAGCTCAAGCAAATTGCTCAGCAGAGCTTGATGCTCTAAGTCATCCATCTCATGCCGGTAGTAGCGCCCGTTCGACGCACCCTTGTATCGCGTGTCATGCACATAGGGTGGGTCCACGTAGTGGAGCGTGCTGGGCGCGTCGTGAGCTCTGATGACCTCGATCGCTGGTCGGTTCTCGATGAGCACCCCCGACAAGCGCTGGCCAACCTCGGCGATCGATTCGGGATATTCAGCCCACAGGGATTGGGCCGTTCCATATTGGCGCTTGGTGTCGACTCGGAATCCGGTAACGCCCTTGGTCGCTCCAGCAGAGCCGAAACCCATCTGGGCCCGAATCACTGTGCGCCTGGCGCGCTCGACCGGATACTCAGTCGTTTCCCAAGAAAGCTCGAATTCTTCCCTCGAGTATGGGGTGAGCAATAGGCGCTCAACCAGACCTGATCGACTTTCAGGGTTTTGCAGTACACGAAACAGATTCACGATGTCGCCGTCCAGGTCGTTGTAGACCTCAGCGTAGGACCTTGGCTTTTGCATAAGCACGCCCGCAGCGCCGCCGAATGATTCCACGTAGCAGGTATGGGGCGGGAAATGCTGCAGGACCCATGGGGCCAGCCTGAACTTGGAGCCGTGGTACCGGATGACCGGCGCGGCGATCGTCATGGCAATCTCCAGATAGGCGCCGCCCTCCGATATCTCGGTGAGTGGCAAATAGGGGTCGGTTTGGGGTATAGATGACGGCCGGTATTGGGCCGGATCAAGGAGGAAATATGGCGTTGGATGCTGCTGTATACGGACTAGTGGGTGCCGTTATTGGCTCTGCTAGCTCAATCGCGACTGTTTGGATCCAGTCGAAATATCAAGCAAGGCGTGAACGCGCAAAAGCGGTATTAGATTTCTCCATCCGGCACCGAGCGGAAGTGGTGGAGAATTCAGATAAGCTTTCTGGACCAGTGACGGTACTCCCTCTCGCTGTCTACATCCATTATCAAGAAGGAATGTTGAAACTGGTGGAAAGCGGAAACGTCACTAAAGAAGCGCTGGTACAGCTCCGTAAGGCAAATGACGCGCTGGTTGCAGAGCTAGATGGAATGGAGCAATTCAAATCCACTGATTCAAGGAGGACATATGTCCCCAAGGGCGACATCTAGCGAGTTGGAACTGTTGGACGAATGCTGCGCGCGATGCCCGGCGTCTTTGTGATCAAATTGAGCTTCACAAGGACGCCCAGGCGCTCGGCGATGCAGTTAGGGCGCACCTTGGCAGCCTCGGCCAGTTCAGCCAGCGTGGGCGAGTAACCGTGCTTTGCAATGTACTGGCGGATGTGATCGAACGTTTCGAGCTGCTGCTTGGTGGGTTTTTTACTTGCGGGCATAGGTACCTCGTTGTTCAGCTAGCCCAGCGGGTGCGGTACTTCACGATGTCCCGAGCAGTGGAAACACCGCAGCCTTACTTGGCCGCCAGATATTCGTAACCACCAACCCCCGCTTCGTACTCGGCGCGCATGGCGGATACTTGTTCAGTGGTGAGCTTTGCCCGCTGGTGGCTGGCACCGCAGCGATGATTCGTGTGGTTTCGAGTGATCTTTTGCATGCAGTCCGCTCGCAGGTATATCCAGCCAGGCCAGACGCCGGCGCTGACTTACTCTTTTGGTGAGGCGCTTCAAGATTCGAACCCTGAGCCTTCGATCAGCGCCCTGGCGTCAGCTTTCAATTCCATCTCCTGAGCGAATTTGCTCGCTTCCTTCCAAGTGTCCCGCTCGCCAACTACCTGGCCGGTCGAGCGCTCCGTGACTTGGAAGGCGCCTGGGCCCTTGCCCACGATCTGGTAGCGAATCTGTTGCACTGGTGAGCGTCTCCCGATGCGGGTGAAGAGGTCGACGGTGGCGGTGTTCATTCGAGCGCGCACGGCCTCAAGGACGGTTACGCGCTGATGCATCAAAGGGTGCATGTCTTTCTCCTTGTCAGAAGGCATTGGTCAGGACCCTGGGGCAGGGTGCTGGCTCATATCAACGGCCGAAGAAAAGCCCGGAAATGCCGGGCTTTGTGCTCAAGTGGTACCACCCTGCGAGAGCGGTTCGTGCTGCCCTGGGCGGGCGCTGGTTTATCGCTTCATGGGCTCAACCCTCCATCAGTACGCCGCTGGTATGGCAGCGGCACCCGTCAAGCGCAGTATTCGAAGGCCTCAGCCTTGCGCATCACACGCACCTCGGCGGTACGACGCTCCGGCGTACGGCGGTCGCGGCGCATTGAATGGTCATCAGCCACCGCGTGCATGGTGATGAGCGCGGCGAGCAGGATGCACACCGGTGAAATGATCTGACGCTTCATGGCCTCGGCCACTAGGGCGGCCCGGCGGTGCACACCGAGCTTGAACATGGCGTTGCTGATACGCTTCCCGATGGTTCCAGGCGCGACACCAAACAGCCGAGCAATCTCTTTGGCAGTCATGCCCTGGGCAACCGAAAGCACGCACTGAAGCTCCCTTGGCGCGAGGCCTTGGCCGAGACGGCCCTTCCATGCGCCGCTCACGATTACGTTTTCCATAGCGTTTCTACTGGTGGTTATCATCCCAAAGCGCCCGGCTACCCAGGCGCTTCAGTGATGCTTTCCTAAAGAGCTCTCATTGTTGAGCCAGTCGGTCCCCTTATCGGGGGCTGGGATCAGGCTTCCCCCTGACCGTGGTAGCCGGCGAATCCCCGGCTTAGCGCCGTTCTATCTGGCGATGACCAGTATTTAAGCAAACTGAAATAGTCCAGTCAAGCATGCTGAAAATAAAAATTTAGAATGCTGAAATATTAGGGCGCAGTCGTACCGGTGGGTTGATTGCTCAGGTGAGGGGAGGTTGGTGGAAAAGGTAGGCAGACAGGCCTCAGATCGAAGCCTGCCTAAACAATCGATCAATCGTAAAAAGAGGCGGCCAAGCGTAGTGCGTCGGCGAATGCGAATATGTCGTCAACCGAAGCTATAGGGTGGCGGGTTTCAATCTTATCCTTATCAAATAAGCCTATGTATTTCTGGGCCCTGTTGAAATGCAGCCGGCAGATTGGCTTTCGGTTGTTATCGTCGAGCAGCACACCGAAATAGCTTTGCGTATCCCGAGCGGCAATCCTTTTTACGTCTACCTCGGACCGCACAATGGCTTTGATAATATTGAAGCCGTCTAACTCATCTTGGGTTGTCACCAGTTTGTCTTTGTCGTCTTCATTTTCTGGTTCGGATGGAACAGCGACATCCTCTTGGCGTACCTGAGTGACGATAATCGGCTGTTGGCCGCCGCCAGCTATCGCTGATTTCAGACGGTCGTTCACTTGATCGCTCAGAAACTGGACCGTGGCCTTCTTGGTAAGGATTGCGAACTGCTCCCTAACCTTCTGTGTAACAGCGCCTTCATATACGCGGGCTGCAAAAAACCTGACGAAATCATCATTTGGGCTTGCAAACTGGTTCGCGAGTTCGCGTTTAATCTGGCCTACGTATTTCAGTTCGCCCGCAGCACTGATAATAGATTCAACATCAAAGGCAGTTTTGGTTAGCTTCTGCAGCTCGGGTACGGCGTGGTCATCGATATCCAAAAGATCCAGTTCAAGGAATGGTTTTTCGTCCATCTTGTTAGGAGCATCTAAGTCTGTGAAAAACTTGTAGACTTGGCCGTTTGTTAGAATCGAAATCCTGGCAGTAGTGACATGGAAGTAGCGAAAAAGCTGGCCTGCATGGTTGAGGCTAAGTGGCTCACCTATTTTTTTGGTTTCAATCAGAATCTGGATTTGCCCATCTTTAAGGATCGCGTAATCTACTTTCTCGCCTTTTTTCGTACCGACGTCACTCGTAAATTCGGGGACGACCTCGAGTGGGTTAAACACGTCGTACCCCAATACCGACTGAATGAACGGCATGATGAAGGCATTCTTGGTCGCCTCTTCCGTCTGGATCGCGGACTTTTGCTGGCGAATCTTTGCTGCTAATCCTGCAAGCTTTTCTTCGAACTCCATGTTCCCTCCCAGGGACACCCTGATACCAAGTTGGTTTACCTAACTCCTTCCTTACAAGACTGAACGGGGCCATTTGGCATCTACAACACGGCCTACCACCAGCCAAGAATCATCAATTTCCACAGTAGGGAAAGCCGGATTCAGTGGCTTCAGAAAGCCCCGGCCCGAATCCCAAATAAACTGTTTGAATGTTGCCTCATCGGTATCAATCAATTTCGCCACCACGTATTGGCCGCTTTCAACATCGAAACCTGGAGCAACCAAAATCACCATGCCTTCATTGAAGGAAACACCCCCCTGGGCAGTCATGGATGGGCCTTTCACCTTTAGCCAGAAACCATCCGGACCTGCCCATGCATCTGAGGGATGCTTTTCGCAAGTCGCAATATTGGATCGCTCTACGGACTGAATTGCAGCGCCGGCCTGCACCCAGCTGATCTCGGGATACTCGAAATACCGGGAAGGGCCAAGCGCAGGCTCTACGTTCGACTCTACGTCTTTTTCCGGGCCAGTGCCGATCGCGAGCCACTCGGCTCGAAACCCGGTTGCCTTGGCCAAAGCGTATAGATTTTCAGGCTTGAGGCTCTTGCTTTCGCCAGAAATCCACTGGGTCACGGCGGAGTTGGCGACCGCGCAGGCTTTCGCAATTTCCCCTTTTTTCATGCCACTGAGCGCAATGGCCCGGGCGATTCGTTCGTGTCTATTCATCAGGCGATATTAAGACTCGTTAATTTCAGCATAAAGCATGCTGAATTAATCAGTTGACTAGATAATTTCAGGATGCTGAAATTAGGGACTGCTTACGCGAGGATCCTGCATGAAAACCAGTGACGTAGCCGATTTCTTCGGCAGCAAGAGAAAGCTTGCCGAAGCCCTCGGCATCAGTCCTAGCGCCGTGACGATGTGGGGAGAGGTCGTTCCAGCCGTCCGCCAATATCAGATACAGGTGCTGACGTTGGGTGCGTTGAAAGCTACGACCAAACTTAGCCAAGAGCCTCGACACCATTCCCAAATTTCTGCTCCAGGTTGAGCAGATTATCCGTTCGGTGGCGAGCCATCGGTAGTGCAGCAAATCGGCTGTTTTTTTATCCAGTGCAAAAACAGCAGACGAAAAAAAACCGCCTGGCCGGGCGGCTTCTTAAACAACATTGAACCTGAGGTCGATTATGCACACCCAGATCACCCCCCGCAATACCCCTGGTGACTCGTTATCGACGGCGCAACACCAAACCATAACGCATCATGTCAGGTCCTGGCGCGAGATCGCGGACCTAACCAGCGAGCGCCACGACCATGCCATGCGCGACATCCGCCGCATACTGGCAAACCTGGAAGTGACTGACCCCAAATTTGGGTGCAGCTATCGCCACTCTACGGGCTGCGGTCTCGTTGTGCTCGCTGAAGAAGTCACCGGCTCCTCGCCGGCCGGGAAGGTCTGAAATGCAGTTCACGATCACCATCAATCAGGTGAAGGCGCTCGAGTGGGGGCTGAATTCCCAGCAAGCCCTGCTGTTCGCCTTCATCTACGGATGCCCGAGCTGGACCAAGTCGATCACCACCGACGCCGGCGTGTTCTACGTGCTCAGCAAGGCAAAGATCACCGAGGAGCTGCCACTGCTGACCGACAAGCCGGACACGGCTTACCGCATGCTGAAGGCGCTGGACGAGGCCGGTTTGATTGAGCTGTCCAGTACGTCGAACATCACCCTGTTCCGCCTGACTGATAAATCCAAGACTTGGAACCAGAAGCTGGACGGGTCGGAAAAATATCCGACCCCACCCAAAAGCGAAGGTCGGAAAAAAATCCGATCTACCTCGGATAAATCTCCGAGCAAGGTCGGAAAAAAATCCGAACAAGGGTCGGAAAAATCTCCGACAAATCAGGATACCAATCATCAGGATACCAATCAGGGTACCGGTCAGGACTTGCCGGAGGGCTCGGCGCTGCCGAACCAGACCGGCGCCCTTGTGCTGGTCAGCGGCATCGAACCACCGAGGGTTGCCATCCCCGACGACATGCCCGGCCCGAAGGATCAGTGCTGCAAAACCTTCAAGACTTGGGCGAACTACGCCATGTCCTACCGGAAGCGGTACAAGGCCTGGCCGGTGTGGAACAGCAAGGTCGGTGGCCAGCTTGGCCTGCTGATCGGCCGCCTGGGCGTCGAGGTGGCACACAGCGTGGCGGCGTACTACGTCAGTATCAACGATGCGGTGTTGCTCCGGAAATGCCATCCGTTGGGCGAGCTGTTGGCCAACGCTGAGTCCTACCACACCCAGTGGGCAACCCAGACCCAGGTGACCGGTGCCACTGCACGGCAGACCGAAAACACCCAGTCCAACGTTACGGCGATGGAACAGGCCCTGGCCACCCAGCGCGAGCGGAGGGCCGCCAATGCTCAGTGATCACCAACAGGACGGCCTGCTGATTTCCCTTTTCGCCACCGCTGAGGCGATGGGTCAGCAGCTCACCCAAGGCGCTGCGCTGATCATGGTCGACGATCTCGTCAGCTACACGGAACCGGTACTGGCTCAGGCGCTGAAGGCTTGCCGCCGCGAAGGTGGGCGACTGACCGTAGCGTCGATCATCAAGCACGCCGACGGTGCCGATGGCCGCCCTGGAAAGGATGAGGCCTGGTCGATTGCTCTGGCGGGAAGTGACGAGGCGGAAACGGTGGTGATGACCTTCGAAATTCAGCAGGCCATGACCGCCTCCGCGCCGATCCTCGCGATGGGCGACAAGGTCGGTGCCCGGATGGCCTTCATCAGCGCCTACGAGCGCCTTGTTGCCCAGGCCCGCTCTCAAGCCACCCCTGTTCGGTGGTCCGTGTCCCTGGGTTTCGATCCCAACCGCCGCCTTCGCGCTGTCGAGACTGCGCAGCGCATGAACCTGATCACGCAGGACCAAGCCGCCGGTTATATCGCCGATCTGCGCATCGTGCCGACCACGCAGGATGGCGTGGCCATTGCCGGCCTGCTCTCTGGCGAGGCTCGGCAAGCGTCACCAGAAGTCTCGAAGAAGTTGGCGAAGGTCCGGGAAATCATCGATGCGGACAAAGCCAAGCGCCAGCGCGCCGCATACAAGCGTGGGCAAGCGGAGCGTGTTCGCATTTATCTGCGCAAACGCCAGGCCCGGGCCGCTATCGCGTCCGCGATATCGCAGGTGCGGGGCAGTGGTTAAGCGCAGTTGGATGGTCGTCGTCCTTAGCCACAAATCATTTGCTATGGGTAGAGAACCCATGGATTACGCCGAGGCCTTGGCCACGGCTCGTTCAATTTGGCCAGTGGCCGAGGTGTACTGATGAATATTCGACAGACCCAGTTGACCAAGGCCGCCTGCGGCCGGGATTGCCAGGTGCGCGTGCCTGGCGTGTGCAACGGCAACCCTGAAACCACCGTGCTGGCGCACTACCGCTTGGCCGGTACCAGCGGCATGGGCTGCAAGCCGAACGACTTCCAATGGGCCTGGGCCTGCTCGGCCTGTCACGACTACGTCGACGGGCGCGGCTCAAGTCGCCGCCGTGACGATCGGGAAGAATCCCGCCTGCTCCACGCTGAGGGCGTCATGCGCACCCAGGACATTCTGATTCGTGAAGGGCAGGTGGCATCATGAAGGCCGTGGAGCTGAAGTTGTTCAAGCCCAAAGCGGTACGGGCCAGGCCTGCCGACCGCGAGGGCCAGGAGCAGACAGCGCTGATGCGCGAGATTGAGCTTCGCTATCCCGATGCGTTCGCACTCATGTACCACGTCCCGAACGGCGGTCACCGGCACAAGGCCGTCGCCGCCAAGCTGAAAGGGCAGGGCGTGAAGGCAGGCGTGCCGGACCTGGTCCTGCCCATGGCTCGAGGCGGGTTTTTCGGCCTGTATATCGAATTCAAGGCCACGATCGATCCCGCGCCTGTGTCCACCAGCCAGCATGCCTACATCGATCGACTCAACCTGCAGGGTTACCTGGCGATCGTTTGTCGTGGCCACTTCGACGCCGTAGAGCAGCTACGCGCTTACTTGCGCATGGAACCGACGAGGGTCGCCGTATGAGCCATCAATTCAAGCCAGGCGACCTAGCGCTGATAGTGGGCGCGTGCAGCGTGCCGGAGAAAGTCGGGAAGATTTGCGAGTTGGTCGAGATACTTGCTGCTGAGCAGATCAGCGCATGGATTGATCCAACTGACGGCTGTCGAGTACAGAACGGCGATGACGAGCTAGGCTGGCTGGTTATTGGCGACGGTATCCTCTCTGCCAATGGTGAGCTTGGTCATGTGCTGGCTCTGCCTCGTCACCTGCTGCCTCTGGATGGTGCCCCGGTAATCCAGCAACAGAAGGCAAGGGAGTTCGAACCAGCATGACTGCCGCCGTCCGAATCACCGATGCTGAAATCAAGCGCCAGGCTGCCGGCACTGAGCGTGACCTTCGCGATATCGAGAACCGCGGCCTGTATCTGCGCTTCACCCGCGATCGCACCCGTGCGTCGTGGTACCTGGTGCGCAAAGGCAAATGGAATCTGGTAGGTAACTTCCCTGATCTGACAGCCAAGCAGGTCGTAGCAGCACTCCCAGGGATCCGCCTGCGTCTTGACGGCGGGGCGAACTCCACCCTATCCAAATGGGCCACCGCGGGTGAGCTGCTGCACTGGTTCGCTGATCGTTACGACCGGGATCGGAACTTGTCGGACAAGCGCAAGAAGACCGGCGCCTCGATGATCAAATGCCACCTCATCCCGCGCCTGGGCGAAACGCCACTGGCCAGCATCGACAAGGCAACACTCGATAGCGAACTGATGTGGCCGATGCAGGAGACCGTCACGATCGACTACGTCCGCTCTGCGTTCCAGTTGCTGGCACTGGCCTTCAGTCAGGCATTCAAGCTGCGCCTGATCTCGGCCAACCCGATGAAGGACATCAAGTTCAAGGACTTCTCGACGGCCAAGGTCGGCATCAAGGCGTCCAGGCTGCGTGGCACCCAGCTACAGGATCTACTGCGCCACCTGGCCGAGGTCATCGCATCCAACCCTCATGACGGCATGCTGGCCATGATGATGCTCTGTCACGGCACCCGTATCGGGGAGACCCGGCAGGCCCGCTGGTCTCACATCAGCCTGGCCGAACGCGAGTGGTTCATCCCGAGCGAGAACACCAAGACCGGCGTCGAGCATCACCTGCCACTGACCGACCAGGTCCGGCAACTGCTGATCTGGTACAGGGACAAGCAGCAGTCCACTGGTTACGAGGGTCAGTTCCTGTTTCCTGGCCGTGGTGGTGAAAACATCAGTGAGGGGCGGGCGAGCGCGGTATTTGCACGGTTGGGGCAGGGCGAGTGGACCAGCCACGACCTGCGGAAGCTGGCCCGCACCTGCTGGGCAGACATCGGGATCGACCACCTGATAGGTGAGCTGCTGATAAATCACGCCATGGGCCACAACGTGAAGGTCTACGTCCAATCTGGGGTGATGGACCGCAAGCGTGATGCCTTGGTGAAGTGGAACGCGCATCTAGACCAGAAGGGTTTCGGCCTCATTCACGCATTGACCGGCTTTAGATTCGAAGATTCGGATAATCCTCTGCAGCCCACGGATGACGTGGCTTTGAGCGCGATTGCCGACACCACCATAGGCGAGGTTTAAAAAGCATGAAAAAGAGCCACGGACCTGTTTTTCGTGCTGCTCGCCTTGAGCTCGCCAGGTGCTCGGCCTGCCGTGGTCGCGCTGTGACGCAGGGTGTTTTCCATGAGCTGCCATGCGAGCAATGCAACGCGTCCGGCTGGGTTTCGGGAGAGACCGGCGAGGCACTGCCGCACCATGTGCTGGTGATGCAGCTCAGCCTCCGCTTACAGGCCGCCGAACAGCAGATCGAACAGTTGAAGCGGTCGGTGCCGATGAGTGGCCCGGCCGCCCAGTACACACAGAGCAATCGCCGCGGCGCCGGCGGCACGAACTACACAGGGGATTGAGCGATGGGTATCTATAAAGACGTAATGAGCACCCTGGTGCGAGTGCTGGCCGCCGACAACATAGACAACAGCACCAAGCAGTCCTGGCAGAAGCTGATCGATGCCGATCTGCGCGAAGGCGGCATCGGCAGCACGATATCGGTCCGCGACAAGTTCGACTATGACTGCTGCCTCTATGCGCTCCTGCATCGGCAGCTTGAGCCAGCTCAGTGGGATGTGCTCGTTGCGAAGTATTCGACGCACAAGGCAAACAAGGTCGCCGCCATCGGCCGCTTGGTCTCCCGAACCACATCGCCGGCGCCTCAGCTGTTCATTTATAAAGCGCTGACTGCGTGGGCCATCCCGAAGCTGAAGGGCGTCCAGGTTGGCAAGCGATCCACCGACATGGTCGTGTTGCCCGCCGAGTTCTACGACATGAATACGTGGGACATGGAAGGGAAGCCGGAGTCGACGCGGCGGCGCTGGAAGACCGGCATTGCCAAACGATTGGAGTCGCTGGAAGAGGCCGCAGTCATCCATGCGACGGAGATATTCGACCGGGAACAGATCTTCGTTGATGCCGCTTGACGTAGTGGCGATATGATCATAAATTAGGCCCATCATGTCGATCTTGCGCGTTATGGTAGGCGACAACAAAGCCCAGCCCTCCGCTGGGCTTTGTGTTTTTTACTGAAGCAATTACGACTTGCAGTTGTCCAGATGGATGAGGACAATTCATCGCGCTACCAGTGTTGGTGGTGATGCATGCTCGATCCGAGGAAGTGGTTATGAGTGATCCATACGAAGACGACGACACCGAGTACCTTGAGTTCGACGGTGAGGCTGCGCAGAAAGCAGGCTATGGTGGGATTCCTATCGAGGATCTGACTCCAGAGCAGCTTGATGAGATTGAGCGCATTAGTAAGGGGGAATAGTCCCTTTCAGAAGGCCCCGTATATGCGGGGCTTTTTGTATTCGTGGATTCTTGATTTCGCTTCTTTGATATATTGTCTTCTTGACACTACAAAGGAGGCTTCATGTCTAAATTCTATATCCAAGAAGGCAACAGCACTGGAACGGGTCGTAAATATTTCCAAGTGTTTATTGGCAACAAGGCTGTTGGCAATCCGTGCCTAACGAGAGATGAGGCTGAAGGGCTAATCGAGCTTTTTGAACAAAGGGAAGCTGAAGCATTGGCCGAGAGGGAAGCGGAACTGGAAAAACCGCAAAAGTCAGCAGGTCCATCCTTCGGGATGTAAGTAGCACCCTCACATTGAGCCCGGCCTATGGCCGGGCTTTTTCGTTTCCGGCTCCACCACACCTATTGCATCGCGCTAGGAGTGCTGGTGGCGCCGGATTTATCAATCTCCCCAAGGGGGAGGCAACCCGGATGCCAAACATGCCTGACAAGCCAGACACATGGGCCAAGATCTGGCTGGCGTTGAGCAATCCGCTCTGGCAGGGCGTGATCATGTCCATCACCGTATCGCTCCTTCGAGTCATGTACGACGCGAAGGAAACCAGTAAGCGCCGTATCGTTTTCGAGGCCCTTATCTGCGGATCGCTGAGCTTGGTCGCATCTAGCCTCATTGAGTGGATGGCCTGGCCTTCCAGCCTGTCGGTTGCCGCTGGCGGGACCATTGGATTTCTCGGGGTGACTGCCATACGCGAATTGGTGACCCGCTTCCTCGGGCGCAAGGCGGATTCGATATGACCGTACTCAAAGCTCTAGCCGCAGCGGTGATCATTACGCTCGTAGGGGTGCTGCTGATAGGCATCCAGCAATACCGAGTCGTAGCGCTGCAGGGCATGGTCAGTGTAGAGACCAAGGGCAAGAACGAAGCCATTGCCGCCAACGCGGAAAGCCAGTCCACCATCACTACACTGCGCGCAGAAGCCAAGCGCAACGCCGACTACCTGTCTGACCTGAACAAACGATTAAAGGCCAGCGAGCAAAAAGCCCAGCAGGCGAGGAAAGACTTTGAACAACTCAAGCGCACCAGCAAGCCTGTTCGTGATTGGGCTGATCAGCCTTTGCCTGACGGCTTGCGCGGCAAGCCCTCAGCCAGTGGTGGTAAAGACAGCAGCGGTAAGGCTGGAAGCGCCGGAAATGGTGCCGTGCGAGCGGGTCAGCGGTAGCGACGAAGACCTGGCGCTCAACGGAGACCTCTGGGCCCTAAAAGACCGGGCCGTCAACCTGCTGGACACGTGCGCCGATCAGGTCGACGCACAGATCAAGCGCAGCCAGAGCAAATAGCCGATGCCTACCGATCAGGAAGCCACCATAGCGCGGCTGCTCGGCGAGGTGTGGAACGCCTACCTGGCGCTGTCTGTCGAGCACCCGATGGAGCAGACCGAGTTCTGCGCTGCTATCCATCGGTGCCAGGACATCGTGCTGGCCCGGAGCGGTCGACGCGCACTGAGAGATAAAGAGGCGGCACATGGTGCGATTGAAGACGCTGGGTAATCGAGTAGCAACTCAAGGTGACCGGATGAGCACCGCGCCGCCAGCCACATGGCGAGCTGGGAAGACCACGGCCAATCAGCGAGGCTACAACTATGCTTGGCAGAAAGCGCGACTGGTGCATCTGGCAGCTCATCCGCTTTGCATGTACTGCGACCGAGCCGGGTTGGTAGTCGCTGCCTCGGTAGTTGATCACATCGTCGCCCATAACGGGGACCAGACCCTGTTCTGGGATCGCGCCAACTGGCAATCCCTCTGCAAGCCCTGTCATGACAGCGTGAAGCAGCGCGAGGAGGCCGCCGGCCGCTCGATCTGACCAGTTCGCGTCGAATTTGCACGGTTTCGGTGCGAAAAATGGTAGGTAGGGAGGGGGGGCCAAAAATATGGGGTTTCCCGAGTTGCTAGACCGCCCTCGACCGCACGTACAGATTTTTTCTCGCTCAGGATTTTTTGTTAATGGCTTTAACACCCAAAAAACGCGCGTTCATCGCTGCGGTGAGGGAAGGTGCGTCCAACAAAGACGCAGCCATTGCCGCTGGATGCCCCGAAAAGACTGCCTCTGCGGCAGGTTCACGGCTCGCCAAAGACCCGGATGTGATCGCCGAGCTGCACAAACTGAATGCACTGCATCCTGTTAAAGCGCCTGTTAAAACTGTTAAAGGCTCAGAGGCCACCGCCGCTCCTGACCAAGTGCCGGCTGATGAGCCCGACCCAAGCTTCGATCTGTCGAAGGCTCTTCGGTTTTCCGATCCGAAAGACTTCCTGCTGGCGACGATGAATGACTTCGAGGCCGAGGCCAAACTGCGCGTGGACGCAGCAAAGGCGCTGATGCCATTCATTCATCCGCGCAAGGGTGAGAGCGGAAAGAAGGAGGTGGCCAAGGACAAGGCGGCCGGCGCCGCTCAGGGCAAGTTCGGCGTGCGTAAAGGCCCGCTGTCGGTGGTGAAATGATGGAGTGGTCAACCGCCTGCATAGACTGGGAGCAGCGCATCGTTGCTCGCCAGACCCTGATCCCGTTTGACCCGCTGTTCCCAGATCAAGCCGACGAAGCGCTGGAAGTATTCGGCGGTCTGCGCATGGTGGATGCCACCGGCAGTCCGCTGATGAGCGAGACCGTTCGGTCCTGGGTGAACGAGTTTGTCGCTGCCATCTTCGGCGCCTATGACCCGTACAGCGGTCGCCGGATGATCAGTGAGTTCATGCTCCTGATCAGCAAGAAGAACGGCAAGTCAACCATCGCCGCGGGCATCATGCTGACCGCCCTGGTGCTGAACTGGCGGACCTCAGGCGAGTTCATCATTCTGGCCCCGACCAAGGAGATCGCTGACAACTCCTATATCCCGATCCGGGACATGGTCAAAGCCGACGACGAGCTCAAGGACCTGTTCAAAGTGCAGGATCACCTGCGCACGGTTACTCATCACCAGACAGGGGCCACGTTGAAGGTGGTGGCGGCCGACAGCGAGACTGTCTCGGGCAAGAAAGCCATCGGCGTGTTCATCGACGAACTCTGGGTCTTCGGCAAGCGAGCCAACGCCGAAGCCATGTTGCGCGAGGCTACGGGTGGGCTGGCCTCGAGGCCTGAGGGTTTCATCATCTGGGCAACAACCCAGTCCGATGAGCCACCTGCAGGTGTCTTCCGGCAGAAGCTGCTCTATGCCCGCCAGGTGCGAGACGGCGGCATCGTCGACAAGTCGTTCCTGCCAGTGCTCTACGAATTCCCGAAGCACATGATCGACGCCGGCGCTCACCGCGATGTGAAGAACGCGTACATCACCAACCCCAACCTGGGGCTTTCGGTTGATGAGCCTTTCATTGAGCGCGGGTTCGCTCAGGCGCAGATCGACGGCGAAGAGTCGTTTCGTGGCTTCCTCGCCAAGCACTTGAACGTCGAGATCGGGCTGGCGCTGCGCTCCGATCGCTGGGCGGGCGCCGAGTTCTGGGAGGTCCAGGCAAAGGCGCCCGGCCTGACGCTGGATGACCTGATCGAGCGCTGCGAAGTGATCGATATCGGCATCGATGGCGGCGGTCTGGACGACCTGCTGGGGTTCGCGGCGATTGGCCGCGACAAGGCCACACGGCAATGGCTGCTCTGGACCCACGCCTGGGCCCACCCCTCGGTACTGGAACGCCGCAAGGCCGAGGCGCCGCGGCTCCATGACTTCGCCAAGGAAAACCACCTGACCATGGTCGAGCTGATCGGCGATGACCTGGAAGAGGTCGCCGATCTGGCCGCGCGCGTTGAGAAGGCTGGCCTGCTGGACCAAGTCGGTGTCGACCCGGCCGGCATCGGCGGCGTGCTCGACGCCCTGGTCGCGGCAGGTGTTCCCCAAGACAAGATCATCGGCATCTCGCAGGGCTGGAAGCTGGGCGGCGCGATCAAGACGACCGAGCGCAAGCTGGCCGAGGGCGGCCTGATCCATGGCGGGCAACCCATGATGGCCTGGTGCTGCGGCAACGCCCGCGTCGAGCCGCGCGGCAACTCGATCCTGATCACCAAGCAAGCCTCCGGCTCGGCAAAGATCGACCCGCTCATGGCCACCTTCAACGCGGTATCTCTCATGTCACTCAACCCCGAAAGCAAAGGCGGGATGGATGACTACCTGAAAAACGGTTTCTTCGACCTTGTAGGCTGACTATGGCATCTCATTGGTACAACCCGCTGTCTTGGCGGATGTTCGGCTATGAGGATCCGAAAACCGGCGACTACGTCGAAGTCGACATGACTGTCGGCGGCAAGGCGACCAAAGCCGGTGTGCGCATCACGCCGACGAAGGCGATGAATATCAGCATTGTCTGGGCCTGCGTGAAGATCCTCAGTGAAACGGTATCCGGACTGCCTCTCAAGCTTTACGACGACAAAGACGGCAAGCGTCAGATAGTAAAGGCGAACGACCGGGCCAGTCGTATCTTGCGCAAGCCGAACCCGTACATGACGCGGCTGAACTTCCTCAAGGCCGTGGTGGTGAACATGGCGCTGCGCGGCAATGCGTACGCGATCATCGAACGCAACGGGTCGGGCGATCCGATCGGATTCACCCTCGTATCTCCCGACAACGTCACCGTCGACACGCTCGAATCTCGGTTGATCTATTACGTCAACCTCGATGGCAAGCGTGTTCCGGTTTCCCCGGAGAACATGCTGCACTTCAAGCTGTTCAGCACCGACGGCATCAATGGCATGTCGCCGGTGGAGCACCAGGCGGAGACCATCGGCCTGGCCAAAGCGGCGCACGACTGGTCGGCGCGGTTCATGCGCAAGGGTGGGTTCACCGGCGGCTACGTCATCTACGACAACTTCCTCACTGCTGAGCAGCAGGCTCAGGTGATGGCCAAGTTTCCCGACGTGCGCAAGGCCGACACCGAAGACCTCGGCAAGATGGCCATCCTTCAGGGCGGGCCAACGATCGTGCCCGCCGGCCTGACCCAGAAAGACAGCCAGTTCATTGAATCCCAGCAGTTCCAGGAAGAGGCCTTGGCCGGCGTCTGGGGCGTTCCGCTGTACCTGGCCAACCGGGCCAGCAAGACCTCGATCATGGGTTCCAATCTGGAGCAGCAAACCAGCGGTTTTGTGACGTTCGGCGTGAAGCCCTACCTCGATGCCATCGAAGACGAGCTCAACGACAAGCTCTATTCGAGCACTGATCGGTTCGTCGAGTTCGTCGTCGAGGGTCTGCTTCGTGCCGACAGCGCTGCTCGTGCGACCTATTTTGGAGGCGCGCTTGGCGGCTCTGGTGGCTCTGGTTGGATGACCATCAATGAGGTCCGCGAAAAGGAAAACCTGCCGCCGCTGGTAGGCGACGAATACAACCGGGTCACCCGGTGGGAGACGCAAGGCAATGCTGACAAAAATTGAGTTTCCCTTCGAGGTCAAGGCCGTCGACGACGCTGGCAACTTCGAAGGCTATGCGGCGGTGTTCAACAACGTCGACCTGGGTGACGACGTCATTCTGCCGGGCGCCTTCACGAAGGTGAAAACCACCCGCGCGGGCCGTCTGAAGCTGGCGCTGTTTCATGACCTGACCCGACTGATCGGCTCTGCGGACTTCACCCAGGATGCACACGGCCTCTACATCAAGGGCAAGGTCAACCTGGCTGTGAGCTATGCGCGCGATGCGTATGAGCTGATGAAGGAAGGCACGCTGGACAGCATGTCCATCGGCTTCAACACGCTGCTGGCCGCGTACGAAGAGCGCGAGGGCCGCAGCATCAGGATCATCAAGCAGGCTGAGTTGTGGGAAGCCTCGCTGGTGCCTTTCGGCATGAACCCGGAAGCCACCGTCACCGACGTCAAATCGGACATCAGACTTTTTGAGAAGGCGCTGCGCGACCGCATGGGCCTTTCGCAAAAGGAAGCGGCGGCTGTCGCTTCGCTCGGCTACTCCGCTGTGCACCGTGATGGTGGCGCAGCGGCCACGGTGATCGTGGATGAGCTGAAAGACATTTCAACCCTGTTCACCCAACATTTCGGAGTATCACAATGAGCGAAGTGAAAGAGCTGCGCGATTCCCTGGACAAGCAACTGAAAGAGGGCTTCCAGGGCCTGCAGCAAAAGTACGACCACGTCACCGAAGAGCTGCAGAAAGGCAACTCCGTGACGCTGGAAATGAAGTCCAACATCGAGAAGCATAAAGGCGAGATCGAGCGCGTCATCGAGCAAGTGCAGAAGCTCGAAGAAAAGGGCATCCAGCTGCGCAACCAGGTCGGCGAGAAGAAAAGCTTCATCGATCTGGTCAAGGGCAACGACGCCTACAAGGCGCTGCAGCAGAAGAACCAGAACCAGGCCGAGATCGAAATCACCAAGTCCGACATGGCTTCCATGTCCGAAACCAAGTTGACCAGCGCCGGTCTGGTGCCCACGCAGTGGGATCCTATCATCCAGGATCGACCCCGCCAGGATCTGGTGATCCGCGACCTGATCCCCACCACCCCGGTGGATGGCCAGAGCTACAGCTACTTCCTCGAGAAGCTGCATACCCGCGGTGCTGGCATGGTTGCCGAAGGCGCGGCCAAGCCGTCCAGCGACGTCACGTTCGAGCAGAAAACCGACAACGTGCGCAAGATCGCCGTGTGGATGCCGGTCACCGACGAAGCGCTCGACGATATCCCTCAGCTGTACAGCTACATCCAGGAACTGCTGCGCTACGACCTGAAGCTCAAGGAAGAAGGGCAGATCCTCAAAGGCGACGGTCAGGGCAACAACCTGAACGGCATCATGACCCAAGCCAGCGCTTTTAACGCTGCCCTGGGCCAGGCTGGCGATACGGCGATCGATACTGTGCGTCGTGCGATCTACCAGGTCCGCAAGCAGTCCAAGCGCGGCGCTGACGCGATCGTCATGACCGACCTGGACTGGATGAACATCGAGCTGCTCAAGGATGCGGACAGCCGCTACCTGTTCGCCAACCTGCAGGGCATGGTCACTCCTGTACTGTGGGGGCGCCCGGTCGTGGTGTCCGACAGCATGGACGAAGGCGTGCCTGCTGCTGGCGGTGTAGCGGCCACCGGCGGTGAATTCGTGGTTGGCTCGTTTGCTCAGGGAGCTCGCCTGTACGACCGCATGGCCTTCACCGTGAAGGTGGGTTGGATCAACGACGACTTCGTGAAGAACCAGCGCGTGCTGCTGGTGGAAGAGCGCCTGGGGCTGGCGGTTCGCCGTCCATACGCTTTCGTCAAAGGCCGCTTCGCGGCTGCCAAGTAACCCTTCCAGTCGCGGGGGCCTGCGGGCCCCTTTTTATTGAGGTGATGCATGAAAATTCGAACCCTGTGGGGCTTTGAAGGTGACCCGACCAAGTTGGGCGTGGCGTTCGCGCGGATCCGCGCCGGCGAAGTCCTCGAGGATGTTGAGGACGAGTACGCCCATGGTCTGATCGGCAAGGGCCTGGCCGTTCAGGTTGCCGACGGTGCTGCACCGAAGGAGACCAAGCCGGCCACTGCAGCCGAAAAGAAAGCGGCGGCAGAAAAGGCGGCAGCTGAAAAAGCTGAGCAAGAGCGGTTGAAAGATCAGGCCGAGAAGGAAGAAGCCGATCGCCTAGAGGCCGAGGAAAAGGCCAGGAAAGAAGAAGCCGATCGCCTCGAGGCCGAGGAAAAAGCCAAGAAAGAAGCCGAGGATAAAGCCAAGAAAGAGGCGTCGTAATGATCGCGCTCGCCTTGGTCAAGACGCACCTGCGCGTCGACGGGGTCGAAGAGGATCAACTGATCGAAGGCTATATGGCGGCCGCGCTGGCTCACGTCGAACAGCACTGCGACCGTGTGCTGGTCGAGGGCGTCCCTGTACTTCCGGACCAGATGGCGCTGACCAAGGATGTTCAGCAGGCGGTCCTGCTGTTGGTAGGCCACTGGTACGCCAACCGTGAAGCGGTGGTTATCGGTGGCGCGCCTGCCGAGGTGCCGCTGGCGGTTGATCGATTGCTCTGGTACAGGAAGAAATTCTGATGAGAGCCGGGCCTCTGCGACACCGTCCCACCCTTTACAAACCTGTGCGGGTCAAGAATCGAACCGGTGGCTTTGATGACACTTGGGTCGAGTCTGGCCAGCTGTGGGCCGAGTTCACTTTGCCCACCGGCCGCATCGAAGCGGTGGCCGAGCAGCTGTCTGCGATCGTGACCGCAGAAGTGCGAGTCAGGCCCCGCGCTGATCTGGTCGCTGGCTGCCGCCTGGAGAACAGGGGTGTCACCTATCTGATCGTGGCAGCGCTGCCGGACAACGAGCTTTCGATGCTCCGTCTGCTCTGCACCAACGTTCCCAACCCTTGAGGATATTCCCATGAAAGTTCGAGCACTGGCCGATCTGTCCGGTACCGTAGGCGATCACGCCGCCGGCGACGAGTTTGTCACCGACGCCACCACCGCCCAGTCGCTGATCGACCGCGGCCTGGTGGCAAAAGTCGATGACGACGCGAGCGCCCCGGCCAAGCCCGCCAAGGCCAAGGAGTAGGCCGTGGCGCGCCGGTCCCGCATGTCCGGCGACTTCAAGTTGCGCCGGACGCTACGCAATATCCATCAGACGATGGACAACGAACTGCGCCCGGCCATGCAGCAGGCCGCCAACAAGATCCTGGCCACCATGCAGGCGACCGTGCCGCGCGACACGGGTGAAGCCGCCGGCGCCCTGCAGGCGTTCGTGTCCAAGAGCGGGCTGGATGCGCAGATCGGCATCCGGGGCAAAAAGGACAACCGCCGATTTTTCTACCTGCGGTTTCTGGAGTATGGAACCAAGGGTTACGACGGCAAGAAGCGCGCTGGCAATCGCAGCCGTTCGGTCAAGAACAAATCCGACGGTGCCCATTTTTTCGGCAAGTACCCCGACATTCCCGCGCTACCGGCACACCCCTGGCTGCGGCCTGCCCTAGACGTCAACCGTGAGGTGGTGCTGGCGGACATTCGCGCTGCTGTGAACCGAACGCTGAAGAAGGCCAGCCAGGGGGTGAGCGATGGCTGATCCATCCGTTGCTCTTCAGGTTGCGCTGGTCGCGCGGCTGGAGGCCGAAGTGTCATGCCCCATCTACGATGGCGCGCCACTCGACACACCGATGCCGTACCTCTCCATCGACCGCGAAATCTCGACCAACATCAGCCCTATCGCCGGCCGCAAGCGGCAGATGCGCCTGATCTATCTCACCGTCTGGTCAGATGCCCACGGGCAGGCCGAGGTGAAGCGCATCAACGCCGAAGTAACAGCCGCATTGGATGAGCGCCGCCTGCCGCTGGAAGAGGGCCGGGCGGTGTCTGTCCGGGTCGAGCGTGCGGATGCGCAGCGCGATGCCGACGGCGTCACCTACATGGGCGCTATCACGGTGCGCGTCATCACCACTCACTGATTCAACATCGGCCGCCTCGCGGCTTTATCCAATGTGCCTTTTGGAGGAATTTCCATGGCCGACAATCTGAACACCGCCGCCGGGTGCCGCCTCGGCATCGGCACCAAGACCGGTGCCAACACCGAAGTCGATTACAAAAAGGACGTCTACGTCGACGTGGGCGAAATCGAGGATCTGGGCGAGTTCGGCGACACCTTCAGCAGCGTGAATTTCACGTCGCTCAAGGATGGCCGCGTGCGCAAGTACAAGGGCACCGCCGATGCGGGCGACCTGACGTTGACGGTGGGCCTGGACAACGGCGACCTGGGCCAGAAGGCCGTGAAGGTAGCGCACAAGGACCGTACCAAGGGTGACTACAACATCAAGGTCACGCTGAACGATGGCGACCCGACGGCCAACCCGGTAGTGCTGCCGACCACCTTCTATTTCCGGGTGAAGGTGATGAACAACACCGTAGCACCGGGCGCTGCCGACAACGTCGTTCGCCGCAACATCACCATGGGCATCAACTCCGACATCATCGAAGTGATCGCCGGCCCTGCCGCCTGATTGCCGGGGCTTCGGCCCCGCTTCCCAAGGAATTGATCCATGAGCAAAACCCTACACGGCGCGACCTCGGTGCAGGTCGGTGACGAATCCTTCGACCTGAACATCACCCTGGCTGCGGTGCGCAAGATCGAAGCGCATTTCGGCGGCCTGCGCGGCGCTGCGGAATCCCTGCGTGTGCTGAGCGTTGACGGTGTCGCGCTGATCATCGCCGCCGGCGCCGGGCTCAGCGCCGACGCCTCCCGCGAAATGCCGGAAAAGGTCTGGCTGGCCGGCGTGTCCGGCATTGCCGCGCAGCTAACCGGTTACCTGGGCGCGCTGTACAACCCCCGCGGCGACACGCCGGGAAACGTCGAAGCGGGGAAGGCGTAAGCGCCGTCGAAGATGGCAGCTATGTGGATCGCCTCTTTGCGGTGGCCACCGGCTGGTTAGGCTGGGCACCAGACGTTGCCTGGCGAACGCCTCTCCCCGAACTCTTCATTGCCATGGACGCCAAGATCGAATGGGCTCGTATCACCAACCCATTTGGCAGTGGCCGATCGGCCGAAAAACCCAAATCCACCACCGTGGCTGAAAAACTGCGCCAGGCACTGACCGGGCGCAAGGCTGCGCAGTAGATCCGTGAACCATTATTAGGGGCCCCGCATGGCTGATTCCGACGTCCAGGGGATGCTCGTACGCATCGAGGCCACCACCGCTCAGTTGCGCCAGAGCTGGCGCGGGGCGAAACGGCCGTGGCCAAAACGTCCGGCCAAATCGACAACAGCCTGGGTGAGGTCGATAAAGCCTTCGACCGCACCGGTACCAATGCCAGCGTGCTACAGCGCTCGATAAGCGCGGCATTCACGGGCATGGGCCTGGCCGCAACAGCTGCGATCGCGGGGCTGGTGGCGATCACCACCAAGACGGCCGAGTATGCGCAGGAGGTGCGCAACCTCTCCACGCTGTCGAACACGTCCACCACCGAGTTCCAGCGCATGGCCGCCGGCGCCCGAACCGTGGGTGTCGAGCAGGAAAAGCTGGCCGATATCTACAAGGACACCACCGACCGCGCCGGGGAGTTCATCTCGCGCGGCGGTGGCGAGATGGCGGACTTCTTCAAGGAGATCGCGCCTCGGGTGGGCGTCACCGCTCAGATGTTCGCCAACCTATCCGGGCCTCAGGCACTACAGCTCTATTACAACTCGCTGGAAAAGGCGGGGCTTAACCAGCAGCAGATGACCACCTACATGGAGGCCATGGCGGATGAGGCTACAGCGCTGATTCCACTGCTCAGGAACAACGGCGCAGGTTTCAAGCAGCTTGGCGATCAAGCGGAGTCGGCCGGCAACATTCTTTCGAATATCCAGGTGGCTCGGCTGGTTGAGGTCAACCAGTCCATCAAGACGCTGGAGGCATCGTTTGCCGGGGCTTCGCACCAGTTGGTGGCTGGAATGCTGCCTGGTATCGAAAGCGTTACGCAACGCCTCAACGCGATGTCCAAGAATGGCGTCACCGAAGGCTTGGGCGCTGGTATCGGCTTTCTTGCCGACAACCTGAATATCTTGGTGGCGATCCTCGGCGGCAAGGTGGCGGCAGCCTTTGTCGGCTACCTGTCGAACCTGGCGGCCAGTACCGCGGCCAGCGTGCAGTCTCGTTCCGCGAACATTGCCCAGGCAGCCAGCGCCGTCCAGGTGGCCACCGCCAATCAGATCGCAGCACAGTCGGCTGTCGTGCGGGCTGAGAAAGAAGCGATCGCGGCGCGCGGTACTGCGGTTCAGACGCAAATGTCGATCCAGCTGGCCGAGGCCCGGATGGCGGAGCGCGCAGCAACTGCGCAAGTCGCCGCGGCGCAGGCCACGTTGAAGACTGTTTCCACCGGCATCCTCTCGTTGCTGGGTGGCCCGGCCGGGATTGCAGCTCTGGCAGTCGGCGCTGGTATCGCTTTTCTGACCATGCGCGACAACACCAACGAGGTAGCCAGTAGCCTGGACGCCCTGAAACGTCCGCTGAAGGAAGTCCGCGAAGAGTTTCGAAAGCTGACTCAGGATCAGCAGGGCGCCGAGTTGGTAAAAGTGGCGCGCGACCAGGAGCGGGCCGTGTCCGCCGCCGATGAGGCCTACGGCGACTTCCTGAAGACAGTCCGGCAGAACCTCGGCTCTACGGTGGGCACGCGCATAGGCGCTGAATTCGATGCGGCACGAGCGTCCGGTAAGCAGCTTTCAACGGTCGTCGACGACCTCACGAAGCGTTTCAACATTCCTGAAGAAAACCTCAGGTCGATCCGTGAGAGCGCAGGCGCATTCAGCTCGGCCAATGAGGCCGCTGCCAAACTCACCAAAACGCAGAAGGCGCTGACGAAGGACCTGGCGGCCGGCCCGACGGCACCTGTGCCGGACAACACGGCCGCGATCAACGCCGGCAACACTTACCTGCAGCAGCTCGACAAGCAGATCCAGACGCTGAAGGATAAGACAGCGCTCGAGCAGGCCGAGACGTTGATCCTTCAGGAGAAGATCGCCCCCGAAAGCGAGTTGGCCGCCAAGATTCGCGAGCGCGCAAAAGCCGTCGATGCGTTGAAGGAGGCTGATAAAGCCGCGACGAAGGAAGAGTCTGCTGCCGAGAAGGCCCGCAAGGCCGCTGATAGTGCGCTGGAGCAGCGGGTCAAAACGGCGCAGGCATCGTTCGATGCTTTGAAGAAGGCGTTCGACCCGGTAGGCGCTGCGCAGGATGAGCTCAAGACGAAGACTGAAGAGCTCGACCTGCTGTTCCAAAGCAAAAAGCTTTCGCTTGACGAGTACACCAAAAGCCTCGGCTGGCTGAAGGATCAGTACGACACAACGGTTGCCTCGGCGACGGGCCTGTCCCAGGCAATGCAGTATCAGGCTGATCTGGAAAAGCAGCTGAACAACGCCCGGGCCTCCTATGACGCCATGGCATCGTCTGTCGGTATGGGCGACAAGGGCTCGGAGCGTGTTCAAGCGCGCCTCGACTTGGAGCGTCAGACCAACGACAAGATCCTTGCGCTACGCACCGACCTGGCCACGGCCACGACCGAAAAGCAGCGGCAAGACCTGCAGAAACAAATCGATCTGACTGAGGAATACGGCACCCGGCAAGTGCAGGTCATGCAGGAAGGCTGGAAGAAGATCGACCAGGCCCAAAGCGACTGGAGTAATGGCGCGAGCCGCGCGTGGGAAAACTATCGCGACAGCGCTGCAGATGTTGCTGGCCAGACGGAATCCATGTTCTCCAATGCGCTCAGCAGCACCGAAGACGCCATCGTGCAGTTCGTCAAAACCGGCAAGCTGTCGTTCAAAAGCCTGGCCGACTCCGTGGTGGAGGACTTGATCCGTATCCAGGCCAAGCAGGCCCTGGTCGGGCTGGCCAGTTCCGCCTTCAGCTTTCTGTCCGGTGGTAGCGCGGCTTTGGGTCAGGGAACCATGACTGGATTCGGCGGGGGATCTTTCGTCGCGAACGCCAAGGGCGGGGTTTACGACTCGCCCAGTCTTTCGACCTTCTCAAACGGCGTCTACAACACGCCCCAGACATTTGCCTTCGCCAAGGGTGCAGGGATCTTCGCCGAAGCCGGTCCGGAAGCGATCATGCCACTGACGCGTGGTGCGGACGGCTCGTTGGGCGTACGTGCTTTGGGCGGCGGCGATACCGACTCAAGCTCGAAGGCCGCCAGTACCCTGGCGGGCGTGACTCAGCATTTCCACTTCAGTGGCGGCGGTGATGCGGTGTCAAGGGCGGAGCTCAAGCAGGCGGCGCAGGAAGGCGCACAGGCCGGCTACCAGATGGTGCTCGGCGACCTCAAAAGAAACGGGGCAGCCCGACAACTGATCAATCGCCGGTGACCGGCTATAGGAGTACCCATGGCGCTTGAGTGGCCTGAATCGCTAGAGCCGACCGAAACCTCGTGGGGCATGACGTACAACAACCAGGCGTTCACCTCGACGCTCTCCAACGCGCAGCAGATCGTTGGCTACCCTGGTGCCTACTGGATGTGCACCCTGACCTTCGGCGTGCTGTTTGAAGAGGATGAGCGGCAGCTGACGGCGTTGATCGGTCGACTGCACGGGATGTTCGGCACGGTAAAGATTCCCGCGCTCACACGCACCCGTGAAGATGATGTTGGCGCGGCGGTGGTCGTTTCCGGAGTTGCCCAGGCCACTACCATGCTCATCGGCGGCGTCACTCCAAACGCCAGGGTTTTTTCCCTGGGTGACTACCTGACGATCGAAGGCGAGATGTTCGAAGTTGTGCAGGACGCCTTCGCGAATGCCCAGGGCAGGGTCACGGTGATGCTGAACAAGCGTATCCGTCGTGCGCTCAAGGCAGGTACCGCGGTGGAGTACCGCAACCCGTACTCGGAAATGCGCCGCGTCGTGGATACCCACGAGGTAGCCATTCAGCCGGTAGTATCCAACTGCACCCTGCAATTTCGGGAGGCCTTCTGATGGCTACTTCGTTTCCCTTCAGCCAAGGCGTGATCGACATCCTGTCCACCGGTCGCTTCATGGTGGTCTATGCCTGCCAGTTGGATTTTATCGACGGCATGGTGTACGCACACACGGGCACCGGGCAGATCATCATCGATGGCATCACCTATGAGGGCGTCGGTCAGTTCGGGGAGATTGGGCAGTCGCAGGAGAGCGATAACTCTGGGTCGCCCATGTCTGTTGATCTGAAGCTGTCAGGCCTGGACGCCTACATCCTTCGCGAGACGAACATCCGGGGCTGTCGCGGCAGGCCTGGCAAGCTCATGTTTGTTGCATTCGACGAGGCCGGCAACTACGCGGCCGACATTCTGTTCTCCGGCCGCATGGACGCCGCCGAGTTTCAGTTCGGCGGAAATGGCAACGACGGCAACAGCATCACTGTCCCGCTCATTGATCGAATGGCGGAGTGGAGCCGCACGGGCACCGAGCGCTGGACCGATGAAAACCACCAGGCCCGCCACGACGGTGATCGCTTCTTCTACGCTGTCGCGCAAATGGCTGAATGGCCCCTGTATTGGGGCGCTGGCAAGGATGCTCCGGCGTTCACCTACGAAAAGTGACCTTATGCGAAATCGAGATTGGACCACGCGTCTGCACGACGTCATCAAGGCCGCCCTAGAGCGGCCTTTTTCATGGGGCGAATTTGACTGCTGCCTGTTTGCTGCCGACTGCGCGGTGGCCGTTTGCGGGGTCGATCCTGCTGCGCTGTACCGCGGCAAGTACAGCACCGAGGCGGGTGCCAAACGTGCGCTGAAGAAAAATCATGGCAGCCTCGAGGCAGCGTGGGATGCCTGCTTTGCCAGGGTGGCGCCGGCATTCGTCCAGCGTGGTGACGTCGCCATGTACGAAGGGCCGCAGGGTAAGGCAATTGCCGTGTTCTGGGCAGGTGAGTTCTGGGCAGCGACCGATGACGGCGCCGCACGGGTGGTGTGTGAAGCGACAGCTGTGTGGAGAGTTGAATGAGCGGCGGAGTCAAGAAAATAGCCCAGGTGGCCGTGGGCGCTGTCGTGGGTTTTGTTCAAGGCGGTCCGATCGGCGCGGCTATTGGCGCTGGCCTGGCGTTCTATGCTGCTTCTCAGCAGGAAGCGCTCACCAACAATTCGTCCACACGTGCCAGTGAGCCGTCTGCTCAGACGGTGCGGTCATCCAAAGCACCGATCCGGTTCATCCTAGGTCGCGTCAGCACCGGCGGCGTGCTTGTCTGGGCCCAGGAACAGAGTGGCGCCGAAAAGACCGGCGAGTGGGTTCACCTGGTGTATGTCCTGAGCGAAGGTCCCGTCAGCAAACTGGAAGATATCTTCCTGGGCCAGGAGTCGATCAGCACCTTCGGCGCCGATGCTACCTACGAACTGGTGGTCAATCCGACCACCGTCAATGCCTTTCTCAAGGCGAACTGTCCTGACTGGAAAGATACCCAGATCGGTAGGGGGCTGTCCTACGTCCGCCTCTCGCTGCGCTACAGCGCCGAGAAATTTCCCTCCGGCATCCCGGACGTGCGGTTTGTGGTGCGGGGGCGCGACGACATCTACGATCCGCGCGGTGGCGCCTCCGGCTACACCCAGAACACGGCGCTGCACATCCTCTGGTATCTGCGCACCCGTTGCGGCGTGCCTGACGACGAGATCGTGTTTTCCACCTTCGCCAGCGCGGCCAACGTGTGCGACGAGATGGTGACAAACGCTGACGGCACCAGCAGCCAGCGCTATACCACGGGTTGCGTGATTGCGGCCAATGAGCAGCGCACCCAGGTCATTCAGAAACTGGAGGCTTCCTGCGCAGGCAAGCTTGTCCGAGTCGGCGGTCGCTGGATGATGCAGGCCGGTGCGTACTATGGCCCTTACGACTTCGAAATTACCGAAGACATGGTAATTGGCACGATCAAGGGCGGTACCGAATCCACCAATGATGCGGCCATCAACACAGTGCGCGGCACGTTCATCGATACCACCCAGGCGTGGGCCGAAACGGACTATCCCGAGGTGGTAGTCAGCCAGTGGCTGGTTGAGGACGGCGGCGAGGCGGCGGAGACGTTGAGCTATCCCTATGTAACGAACGCCTACCAGCCGCAACGCCTGGCCAACATCGAGATGCGCCGGCGGCGCGCGGGCGGCGCGATCAGCATTCCAATGAACTTCGCTGGGTACAACTGCCGTCCCGGCCGCGTGGTGCGCGTGAACCTGCCTTCGCTGAACATCCTGGGTGAGTTCATCGTCACCAACTGGGCGATGGGTGCCAAGGAAGGCTGCACGGTGTCCGTGGCGCAGTATGAGCAGGCAATCTTCGATGACGCCGTGGGCCAGCCCTACAACCCGCTGGGCTTCATCAATCTGCCTTCCGGTGGGCTGGGGGCGCCTTCCGGTGTTGCATGGGCGGCGGAAACAGTGGCTGAGGTCATTCAGGGCGTTCTGTCCTGGGCACCACCGACCGGTATCGTGACGGAATATGTGGTCACTGTCCGGCAGGCCGCTTCGGTAGTCCAGGCTCATACCGTTCCCGCCAGCAGCCTCAACTGTAATATCACGGGGTTGATTTCTGGCGACTATACGATGAGTGTGGCGGCTGTTGGACCCATGACCAGGTCAGGCCAGGTCTCGATCAACGTTTCAATCAACGGGCCGCCCACACCAGAGGCATGTGCGGTTCACTCCTCAATCGATTCGATCACGCTTGTTCCAAGCAATGCACGCAACGGATTGAATAGCGGGTTCTACGAATTCTTCTACAGCATGAATCCCAAGGCTACCGCAGCGGGCGCGCAGTATTTGGGGCAGGGCCTGAGCTTCACCCACGCAGGGCTGGCTTTTTCGACGATCTATTACTACTTCATCCGCTCGGTGAACGCCTATGGAAAGAGCGACTTTTTGTATGTGCCTGCCACGACATCCAACGATGTCAGTACATACCTCCAGGCTATCGCAGGTAAGGTAGAGAAATCTGCCTTGGGTAAGGAACTGGCGGCCGACATCGAATTGATCACCGGCATCGGGCCAGGTTCGGTAAACGAACGCCTGGACGAAGCAAAGGCTTTGGCAGATGAAGCGCGCGTGCGCTTGGGTCAGCAGATAGCCGCTGTCGATACCGAACTGGAAGGAGTAAAGAACGAACTGCAGGGGCAGATTGATGCAATCGCCGATCTTGCCGACTCGATGCCGTACAAACCCGACCAGACCTATGCTGTCGGCCAGGGCGTCCTTGGTGCTGATGGTGTTATCTACCAAGCCGTCAAGGATGTGCCGGTCAAGACGCCGCCACCCAACACCACTTACTGGCTGAACGTCGGTCAGGCGGTGGTCACTGCGAACGGCCTCGCCGCGCGCGTGCAGACTGTGGAGACGAAGGTTACTTCAGTTGAAGGGGTGAACACCGCCCAGGCGCAGCAGATCACCGGATTGCGCACAGACGTGGACGGCAAGGCGTCGGCGAGCAGTGTGCAGAGCATCGGCAACCGGGTGACCACTGCCGAGAACTCGATCAGCAGCCAAGGCTCGGCCTTGACCGACTTGAACAACAGCCTCAACACCACGAACACTAACGTCAGCACTGCTCAGACCGCCGCAAACAACGCGGCCACGCTGGCCGGTAGCAAGGGCAAGGTGCTGGTGCAGTCGGCGGCGCCGACGGCGGCGGACCAGTTGGCGCAGAACCTGTGGATCGATATCACAGGCGGGGCCAACACGCCCAAGCGATGGAACGGATCGACCTGGGCGGCGGTGACCGACAAGGTGGCTACTGACGCAGCCGCCGCCGCCGCGAGCGCCATGACCCTCGCGCAGACCAAAGCCGACGCCTCGGCGGTCACGGCTCTGACCAGCCGAGTCACTGCTACCGAGGGATCGATCACCTCGCTCAGCTCGAACGTTGTTAGTCTGGGCAGCTCGATCACCGCAGCGAACGTGGCGGGGTCGAACATTATCCCCAACGCCTCTTTTGACCCGAGCTACAACCAGATGGGTTTTGCTGTAGTAGCCTCCGGCAGTGCTGGGGTCCCCGCTAGTTGCCCGTTCAAGTACGTGGCTCGGTTGGCTAGCCGAGATCACGTCCCCCTGATTTCAGTGGTGCCGTACACCCCGGCTAAGCCCGGTGATGTCTGGAGGGTAAGTGCGTTGGTTGCCTGTGGTGCTGGCGCGGCCCCGTTCAACTTCTACTTCAACCGTGGCTCCGACCCGAGCACCTACGCGGCAGTCGGCAACGGCGCCGGCAACGTCACCCCCACAATTGCCTGGACTCGAGCTTCTTGGGATTACACCGTTCCGGCCGGAACGTTCTTCATCCAACCCTTTTTGCAGATCGAGCAGCCACACGGCGGCTCAGGCACTGTCTGGTACGTCACGGATTGGAGGGTCGAGAACATCAGCGCGGCAAAAGCAGCACAGGCAACTGCGGATGCTGCTTCCAGTGCTGTTTCCTCACTGACGAGTACAGTCGGCCAACAGGGCGCTGCTATCACGTCGATTAGTAGCAACATCGTAAACCTGACGAATAGCGTCGGTAACGCTGGCGGGGAGAACTTGGTTTGGAACCCCGACTTTAACAAGGCAGCTGGCGTCGCCAACGACTTGCCTGACGGCTACGATGCGGACGGTCCTGGGAACGCGGGGGCCTCTACGGGCGTGTTCGCTCTCGTACCGTCGTTCATGAACAGTGCTGAAAAAGCACAGCGCATAACAGTTACCGGGATTGACACTAGCGCCTTGTACCGCTCTATACGCAACAGCAGGACACGCACCCCCAAAGTCAGCGAAGGTCAGGCTGTGTGCTCCTCGATCAATGTCATGGGCACCGCTGGGCTTGGGTTCCGAATATTCGTGCAGCAACTAAACGCGTCAGGCGCGCTGATCACGACCACTCCCAGTGACCTGACTATCCTAAACGGCTCGGCGCAGCGGGTGTTTCTGACGATCCCCGTTCTGGCTGCGGGCGTCACGCAGATTGTGATGTTCTACCGCGTTTACGGCGGTACGAGCGTGACGAGTGGCTTCATTGACATGGCTCGGCCTCAGGTTGAGTACGGAACAGTACCAACCGGCTGGAAAAACAACGGTCAGGTTGAGGTCCTTGCGCAATCGGCCACTTCCAACGCCGTGGATGCCCTGACCTCAACAGTCACGACTCAAGGCGGTACTATCACCAGTGTTGCTGGTAGGACTACTGCGCTCGAAAACACAGTAAACAGCACGGCTAACGGCCTAGCGACCAAAGCTAGCGCAAGCGCAGTCACCGACCTGACCACTCGGGTTAGCTCGGCCGAGGGGGTGATCACCACACAAAGCTCTGACATCACAGTTTTGAAGAACTCAATCAACGCTGCGGGTTCGTTCGTGGCGGGGGTTTCGTGGGAGTTCACCGGGTCCAACAGGGGCTGGGTCGCCCTGACCTCGGGCGCCACCATAACCCCCGGAGCGCTGTACTCTACGGTCAATAAGTACACCAACGTGCAAATCAGCGGGATTGCGGTGTCAGGCGCCGAAAACCCTTTCGTACGATTCAGGTTTCGTCGTAAGAACACTAGCCGCCCCAACGGTGCGATGTACTGGGCCAACGAAGACGGAGGCCTGGCTGAAGTTCGTAGGGCGAACTTTTCTATCACAGGCAGTGAGGACTGGCAGGATGTTGAGATCGACCTGTCAGGCAACAGTGGGTGGAACGGTAAGGCCATCAACAGCATCCGTCTCGACTTCTCGAATTCGAACGACGCCAGTATGGTTTTAGATTTGGGGTACGTCGCGTTGGGCCGGAAATCGGCGGCAGCTTCGGCACAAGCTGTGTCTTCGATAGACGTCAAGGTCACACAACAGGGCGCCACACTCACGAGTCAGGCTACACAGGTTGCCTCGCTGCAAACGGCCGTCGGTAACGCCAATACAGCCATTCAGACCGAAATTACGGCTCGCACGAATGCCGATACCGCGCTGGGTCGGCGTATCGACACTGTGCAGTCTTCTGTGGGCAGTGCCAATGCCCTAATCCAAAGCGAATCGTCTACCCGAGCCAATGCTGATGCGGCTCTGGGGCGCCGCGTGGACACGGTGCAAAGCTCCTTGGGCGATACGAATGCATCGGTGCAGCAAACCTCCACGGCACTGGCCGGGCTGAATGGTCAGGTCAATGCGCAGTACTCCGTGAAAGTCATGACGACAAGCAGCGGAATGAAGGTGGCGGCAGGGTTTGGCCTGGGCTTGGAAAGTGAAGGAGGTGTGACGCAATCCACCTTTGCCGTCAGCGCTGACCGGTTTGTTGTGCTGAACGCAAACTTGGGCGGCGGGGCGACTTTGTCATCACCGTTTACTGTTGAAAACGGTCAAGTATTTATTGCTGATGCCTATATCAAGAAAGCCACAATTCAGCAAGGTATTGTGGGGCAGGGGCTGTATTCGCAAACCTTCACCAACTACGGCGCGCCGGTAATGAATGTGGACTTCAATGCTGGTCAGATTCTTATCCAAAACAGAACAACCAACGGTGCTTATATGTTCATCCGACAGGACGGTATATTCATGGTGCAGAACGGCGTGGTTGTAGTGGAGCTAAGCATGGGGTAATCAAATAATGGCTGGATTGATTCTGCGTAATCCTGCTAATGGTCAAGAGATTCTGAATATGACTGGTAATTACAGTCAGGATTTAGGATCAGTCATAACGAATGGTAACAACGGCTCAGTGACCATTCCGTCACCTCCAGCAGGTAAGACGTTGTTCTATAGCATCTTGCCGCTGGTCGATCTGCAGAGAGAAAAAGGTAAGCGCCCCGGCGTTACCATTTCAGGGAATACGCTCTCATGGGCGTATTCATACAACACAAACGGTTGGGGCTTCTTTTCGGCGAACTGCCGAATTGCCTATGGGTACTTTTAATGGCTGGCCTAAAAGTCAGGAAGCTGGATGGCACGATGTTGCTTGATAGTGAAAAGATCACCTATGGTTTGGTCAAAAGTGGGTACCTGACGCAAGGCGAGATATGGCCGCGCAAGCGCATTCGCTCGATCAATCTCGACCCTTCTCAGGGGACGAGTTGGGCCGACGACGCTCCAGGTACTGGCGATCAACAGTGGACCTTCACAGTGCCGGATTGTGTAGCACCCATGCTGTTTCTGGTGGGTGACGGGTGTCTGAATGGCGTCAGCGCCTCGGGCAATACTCGAACCTACATTTTCGGCAACGCTTCGGGGTCGACGAAGGTGTACGCATTTGATCAGATGCGTGAAATGGGCTCTGGCCCCAGGTTGCGTTGCCGAAATGTCGCAACAGGCGCTATTACGTTCAACTCATACATGGTGCCGCTTAATATTATTGCCCAAGTAGCAGCGCCCGGCCCCGGAACGCAGCAAGGAAACTCATATGTCACTGCCTATGCAGGTGGAAATAATGAGCTAATCAAGGGCAGTTATCCATCAATCCAGTATTCAAGAGTGCGCGTGCCACTAGGAAATGAAGAGTATGCGGTACATTTGCCATTCAGTCGTAACGCAGCAGTTGTAGATAATAGTGATGCAATGGGTTACAGCGTAATTGAAGGCGCAGGCGGTTATGCTGGTGGGGTCCAATTCATGTTTGGGCCTGCTGGCGGGTCGCCTTCTACTCAGGCAGGTGGCCAACGTGTTGGTTATTATGCGATGGTCCTCGATAGGATGCCTGTTGCGTTAGTGACGCGCACATCAAACCTCCCATTTCCTTTTAATTGACTGATTCATATACAAACCTCTGCCGCCATAGAGCGGCGTTTTCATTTGGAGATTCATATGCCTTACATTGTCATCAACGGTGCGAACTCGTACGAACCGAATAACCAGGTGGAATACGCCACCGAAGCCGAGGCGGATGCTAAAGCGCGGGAGATCCTGCAATCGTTCCCCCAATCGTCGATCCGGACGGCCCAGTTGCTCAACAGCTACAGCGCGAAGGTGACGATCAGCACCAAGGCCGTGCCCGAGCCTTCGTCGGCGACAACTGAATCGCCGACTGCGGAATAAAACCCCCCACTCCATATGCCCGCCTCGAGCGGGCTTTTTTACGTCCGGAGAAAAGCATGAAGACCTCACCGAAGGGCATCGCCCTGATCAAATCCGCCGAAGGGCTCCGGCTCAAGGCATACCCTGACCCCGGCACTGATGACGTGCCCTGGACGATCGGTTACGGCAGCACATCGGGCGTCACCCGGAACATGGTGATCACAGAAGCCCAGGCCGAGCAGATGCTGGCGGAAGATCTGGTGCGGTTCGAGCGCATCGTGGAACGCGCGGTGCGCGTGCCGCTCAACCAAGGCCAGTTCGATGCCCTGGTGTCGTTCACTTACAACGTCGGGGAGGGCAATTTCACCAAGTCGACGCTGCTGCGCAAGCTGAATGCCTGCGATGCCGCCGGCGCTGCCGAGCAGTTCTCCCGCTGGATCAACTCTGGCCGCAAAGTCCTGCCGGGCCTGGTGAAGCGCCGCGCCGCCGAGCGAGGCCTGTTCCTGGGTATCGCGTGACCTGACCAACATTCATGCGCTCCACTGCGCGGCTTTCTAAAGGTGACCACCATGGCTGCATACACCGTTCAAAACGTTTTCCCTTGGCGTCTCTCCAACTCACCGGTCGTGATAACCGCTGTGGTCAAGTCCGGCACGGTCGTCGTTGAGAAGCAGGCTGGCGATACGTGGGTTCCTGCCTTCACGTTCACCGAAACCGGCTGTCAGGCGTTGTGGCTGGGGCGCGGCCGCTTCCGGGTCACTCCAACCGGCAACGCTGTTTATGAGACCGACGAACTATGACTATCACGGCGGGCAATGGAATCATCGCGGCGCCAGGCAACAAGGCATCAATTCAAGGCATCATCGCCAGCAGCGGAGATCGCCGAGGGCTGCAGCTGATTCAGAACTACAAGTTCGCCTCCGACTTGGCCGGATGGGCGGCCGACCCTGCCTACGCTCGAAAGGCAGAGGCAGGATTCAATGGCGGCGATCCGTTTGTCGAGTACAACGGCGTGTCAGGCAATTTCGACAACTTCACCACCTCGAACGACGCTGATTCGGGGATGCTGGTGGAGCCGTCCACGACCTACATCGTCAGCGGCACCAGGACAGCCAGCTTCACCGGAAACTACCCTCAGGTGCAGATCAATACCGGCGCTGATGACGGCGCCGGCCATGCCTTCCCCGGCACCACCCTGAGCTCCATGCGATTCACGGCAGCTGCGGCCGAAACTCGTTGGTCACTGCAGTTCACCACCGGTGCCGATACTAAGAGGGTCTGGATCCGGTTCCAGGGCCTGGGCGGCGTCGGCCGGTTGCGGCTGATGAAGCTCAACCTGACCAAGGATGCCGCTGTTCAGCCGTACCGCGACTACTTCAATAGCGGTAAGTGATTTGGGCGCCGTGTACCTGGGACCCTCGGATTACACCGTCTTCCCACGTCCAAGGCGCGTAATAGAAAAAGTGAAAAGAAGCTGCCGTCCGTCATGCGCTAACATGACCGACGGCCGCCAAACCGCAGACCAATCCTGCAAGTCCAGCCAAGGCTTCCTGCTTCGTGCACAAAGCGGGGGGAGCCTAGCACCTGTTCATCCATACAGTAAAGGCTTGCTAAATCATGTCGAATCCCGTCATACCTTGGATGGGTGGCAAACGCCGCCTCGCCGATCGTCTCATCCCCCTGTTCCCGCCCCATGAATGCTACGTTGAGGCCTTTGCAGGCGGGGCCGCGTTGTTTTTTCTGCGCCCACAACCTGCACCCGTCGAGGTGCTCAACGATATCAACGGTGATTTGGTCACCCTGTATCGAGTCATTCAGAATCACCTGGAAGAGTTCGTGCGCCAATTCAAATGGGCGCTCAGCTCGCGCCAGGTGTTCGAGTGGCAGAAGATGACGCGGCCCGAAACACTGACCGATATTCAGCGAGCCGCCCGTTTTTTCTATCTGCAGCACCACGCGTTTGGTGGCAAGGTTTCGGGTCAGACCTTTGGTACAGCCACGACTGGGCCAGCCATCAACTTGCTGCGAATCGAAGAAAACCTATCGGCCGCATGGCAGCGCCTGGCGGGTACCTATGTCGAGCACTTGCCCTGGCATGACTGCGTTCAGCGTTATGACCGACCGCACACGTTTCACTACATGGATCCGCCATACTGGGAAACGGCAGGCTACGGCGTGGACTTCCCGTTCGAGAACTACATTCGCATGGCTGAATTCATGCGGACGTGCAAGGGTAAAGTAATGGTCAGCATCAATGACCATCCTGATATTCGGCAGGTGTTTGAGGGCTTCCATTTCGAGAGACTGGATATCCGCTACACGACGGCCAACCAGAGAAACGGTCAGTCCGATTTGGTCGGTGAGCTGGTAATCACGAACTGGAAGCCATCGGATCTTGGTCAGCTTTTTTGACGCAGATAGAACGGCCGGCGCTGCCGTTCTCTGCGTCTACGCTTCGCTGCGATCGACATTCCCAACGATCCACAGCAGGTCGCGCCAAGGGAACACGCTCTGAACCCTGATCAGCCTGCAGGTCGGGCCGTGCACGAATGGCTTTGCCGAATCCTGTAGCGATTGCCACCCATCACAGGTCCTGCAACGGATGTGTGGGAAGGGGTCATCGTGCACAGACCAGAACTTGGTCCAGGTGTCTACGTCGCTGAGCTTGGGTGTCAGGTTCAGCCATTCCGGCGTGTCCATATGCGTCTCCGTTGTCCTTGCGCAATGATAGACGCCAACACCGTTCCTCGCTGTGTGATTGCAAAGCCCATCTGGCTGATGCAAGAATACTGTTCATCTGTACAGTATTAGAGCCGCGCCATGGACAGCCCATTTCAATCCGAAGCCCTCAACATCTCCCTTGATGATCTGCTTTGCATCCGCGCGCCCGGCACCTACCTGGTTCGCGTGGCTGGGGACAGCATGACCCGCGCGGGGATCTTCGACGGTGATTTGCTTATCGTCGACAAGGGTGCAGAAGTTAAGCAGGGCCAGGTGGTGATCGGCGTGGTGAACCAAGAGCCTATGGTGAAGCGCCTGGATTATGTCCGGGGCATGCCGGTGCTGAGGTCTGAAGGCGCGGGCCACCACCGCTTCATCATGGAAGGCGACGAGTTCACCGTTTGGGGCGTTGTCACCCACAGCGTGCGCCAGCACGGCATCGAGCCATGAGGTGCCAGCTTACGCGCAGGATGCGCATGGGCAAACCGATTGAGGCGACCGAGATCCGTGGCCTGCCCGCAGCGGTAGGTGGTCTACGGATCAACGAATAGATGTGCCAAGCGCTGGGGCGGAATTCGAAGACGGCCAGCATCCATGCTGAGAAGCAGTCATCTCTGCGCGTCACGCTTATTTAGCTTTGGCTGAGCCGGAGATCATGAGGCTTTGCTTCAGGCGCAGGAGGGAGTTGTATATCACCAAAACGGCATACGACTGGGATCAGGATCCTGTTTTGAAAAACAGTTTTTTCTTTTCCCCAATGGATACTGAGCAGGGTTCCGCCATCCGGTAGTTTCTGGGTAGAGGTCGTGCCGGGAGCCGTGTAAACATAAATCCAATCACCAGCGAATGCTTGTACGCTTCCGAACCAAAGCATGTGGTCTTGAAGGGGTATTGCAGTGCCATCGAATGCTAGATGACCTAGCAATATGCAGTAATGTCTCAATTCGCAATCAGTTTTGACGAATATAGGGATCCGCTCGAGGTTAGGAACACCAGGATCCTGCACTTCAAATAGCTGTAACTCCTCGAACATTATTTTTTTCCAAGGTTAAGAAGTAGGGGGAGTGCTATTACTACGGCACCGACTACGCATACTATCGGCCACGTACTTATCTGATTCTTATACATGTCAACCGTTAGCCCTAGTATGGTTGTGCCAAGGATACCGCTCCATTGGCCTATACGACTATGAGTGCGCGCTGCCGAAACTCTCTCTGAAAGAGTTGCGTTTTCAACTTTAGCGCTCGTAAGTTCATCCCGCAAGCTAAGGATCTGTAGGTCTCTTTCTTCGAGTCGTTTCTTCGCTCGGTCGGCGTCTTCAGTGATATGATGCACGATACCAGTCATAAGTGCAGCATTGGTACCTCCCCCAAGGCCTCTCGGGTTCCGTTCGGCAATACCTTTCACTGTTCCGACAAGGACCCCTTCCAGCGGGGCAAGAGTCGGCGCCAACTCCGTGGATGAGCCTTCTAGCTGCGTTCCGCTCACGCCGCTGTCATTAACGCTCGGTAATTCGTCGCTCATATGCATGATCCGAAAGCTGATGGCGGTTAGCTGAAATAGCTCACGTAGGTCGCTATAAATTACAGCAGTTTACATTATACCGAAATGGCATAACAGCCTTTGCATCGTAGAAATACGGGCTCTGATCCAAATTGTCGCTTCTGAGAAGCTGAGCGCTAGCTAGAGATTGCCGAAGCCCTGCTACATTGATCAAGGGGCGGTCCCGGCAACCTTTTCAAATTGTCCAGTGGAGCAGACCGAGTAGTCTTCGAATGTGGTCTGGAATCGACCAAATGCAGACATCAGGCGCGAGGAAGCTCGTGGTCATGGTTCCAATCAGCACCGCCTGACCGATGACGAGCCTCCATATCTGCTCAAGTAGCTGTTGAGAAGCCTAATCGCCTATGCAGCGGTCTTGGGTTGTTTGTCTGTTAAGGTAGGCTGAGCCCCTGGAGAGTGTTTTGGAATGAGGCGTGCCCAGAATGTGACTCAAGCGGAGCCATAGCGTGAACAACCTGAGCAGTTTGAGATAGCGAAACCGATTACGAGCGGCGTAAGTGCTTGTTTGTTTAGCTGGCTCCGTAAGGCCTACACGATTTAGGTTGCAGTGCATCTATTTGGCAATACCTGCGCAAAACCCCGGCTGTAGGTACCGTGTTTTAGTTTGCAAAAACACAGAAAACGCTACTATTTGCTGAGGCTAGATAGACATATATTCATTTGAAATAATTTAGTTAGGTCGCCTTGGCCTGCTGCATGGGGTGCTAGGGATTTACGGCATGAATCGCCCCATTCCAAAAGAGTGGCGAGCTTCTTTGTGCGGCGCACCTGGAGAAACCAGGCCCATATGTAGGCGGTTATGTGGTGTCTGGTAGGTAGAAGATAAGGTAGAAGTCGGCAGGAAACCCGTATCCGTATGCCGAATCGGCATACGGATAGCCGGTATTATTTGATACCAATTTTGATACCACTGGCAGTTCTTTGTTGATTTGCGGTGAGCGCTATTGCAGGGCAAGGGCCCGAAAACATTGATCAACAGCTAACGTCAGCAACCACTCAAGACTGCATGGTGATGTTAGCTGTGGAGATCAAGGAGCTTACCTATCAATAACTGGGGGAGCGATGGGTTCAGGTGATATCGATTCGATGGCCGACGCGATACCACGCTGGAG
>Ga0308164_10000842_pt1 | contig 41560 bp, 51 predicted proteins | sample PhyTR2_FD_201031 | JGI IMG/M metagenome (GOLD analysis project Ga0308164, IMG submission 201031) | Phyllosphere microbial communities from UC Gill Tract Community Farm, Albany, California, United States - DLSLT.R2 | ecosystem: Host-associated > Plants > Phyllosphere > Unclassified | place: USA...
CGACGTCTGAGGGATCGTCGCGCAACGCTGTTTAGATGAGAAGAAAATCAAGCCCCGAGGGGGGGGCAGGCAGACTCTACACCATCATGAGAACCAGCTGGTTTCGATGATGGTGACCCCTACGGGAATCGAACCCGTGCTTCAGCCGTGGAGCCGTAAAGTCGTTTGTTTTCAGCCGCGTTTGCCCGATTAAGCCTCTATTCCTGCGCAAGGGATATCAATGGCTTGTACCGCCAGGGGCATCAGAGATAGACTGCATGCGTGATCAGATGGGACGACACTTACGACGACCAGCTGAGGGCGATGTCTGACGCAGATCTACTCGCAGCGTACCAGCGAACGTCCGGCGAGCCAGACGATGTGAGCGCAGATGCTTTGCTTGCCGAGATCAAGCGGCGTAACCTCGACATCTGATGGCACGCGCCGGGCCCATGGAAGAGCGTGAGGTCTGGATACAGGCCGGGGCGATCCTTGCTGCGCACGGCGAATTGACCGCGGAATATATCATCGATCAGCTGAGCGACGCGCTCGGCGACCGTATAGCGGTCGAGGACTGGCGCAGGGTCGCTGCCGCGGTCGATACCATCACTGGTGACCGCGGCACTACTTGGAACTGCTAACCTCGGAGTAAGCTCCCGAGTTGCGCAACTGGCGCACGATACCGTTGAATGACGCTGTCACGCTCTGGCTGCGGCCGATCTCGTTATCCTGCTGCGCGCCCTCCCAAAACATCACGAGCGGCCAGCGCTCAGGGCAGTGAGCCCATAGGCAGCGCAGCGCCAGACGCACTGGCACAGTGTCGACGCGTCCGTGCGACGTTTGCGCCAGCGTATCCCGCAGTATTTGGACCGCCAAGTCGACCGTGATTCGCGTTTGCCGATGCATCGGCTTATGGAACGCAACGAGAACAGACTTGCAAGGATTCGATATGGCTGGGCGGTGCAGGCTCTGTACGAGCAACGACGAAGAAGCGGTGATCGAGCACGTCGCCGCATATATGTGGGATAGCCGGATGGAGCGGGTCGAGGATCGCACCCCTTGGGCGGATGCCGGCGCAACGTGGAAGACCGCGTTCAGGGAAATGGCTATAGCAGCCACTCAGGCCCTAAAGGCGCCCTGACTAGTTTGAAAAAAACGGCCGGGGTTACCCGGCCGAAGTTACTTGGGGGAAGCGCCTTTGACAAAAGGCACCGCGCCCTTGCCCCCGCTGATAAGATAAATCAATTCCAGAACGTGTGGGCGGTCACGAACAGCTAAGCCCAACCGCCCGCGGTGAGTGCAGATTGAAACGACATGGCGTACCCGGCGACCAGTTCCGCCCGATCTATCCCGTTGATGATCCGGCGCGCGGAGGTGAACGCGACCCGCGTCGCTGCCCCTTTGGCGGGCAGGTAGCTCGCAAACCGCTTCCCGGTGAACCAGCCCTCGGTCATGCCCAGCACCATGATCTTCGCCGAGATCTCCGTCTCGAGCGCGCGGTCATAGTTCGACGTCAGCGCGCCCTTGAGCCCAAGCTCGGCGTCCGCTCGCTCGTAGTTATAGTCCCACGTCAGCTGGACATCGCCACGACCGTAGGCGATCTGCCCGCCATGCTTGCCCGGCTTGCCATATGGATAGTTTCGACCGCGTCCGATCTCTGGGATCGGCTGCATGCGCTGGGCCGTTTCGTGGAACGAGGTGGCGAGCCCGTACGCGACATACGCCAGGGGCGAAGCCTGTGCGGCGAACGCGGCAAGCTTCGCCTGGATGCCCTCGACCTGCGCCTGCGTCATCGTCCCGAACAGCGGGCGGATCGCCGCGAAGAATTTTACCGGAGACGCCAGCCCGTGCGCAGGGCGCGCAGGAGCGGTCGCCGGCTTTGATGCCGTCGCCATAATTATTCCTTTCGATGTGAAGCGTTTACGTGGCTTACCCGTTTGCTCCGCGCTGGAACGGTTTCTCCTGATCCAGCCGGCCCGCTGTTTTCGCTCCCCGGTGACTAAAGCGGGCCGTTACCCCGCAACCAGAGCGAAGATGCCGCGTTGAGCCGCGGCTAGCCTACTCCCGGAAAGAGTGACTGGCCGGCCTGCTCGCTGGTGCACCGTGAGCAGGCCGTTATCCTGATTTTAATTTTGGGTTATCAAGTAGGTTTGCGAGGTGTCGCCCTCACGCCGGACGCTTCCGTGCTCGCCGTCACGTCTCCGCAAAGGGGCGAGAAGGGAGCGTCCTTTTCCAGCCATCTCGAGAGCAACTGTTGACTATGGCACCGTCGCCATAGTTCTTCCTTTATCTGTGAGGCATTTTGGCTGGTGAAGTGTTTAGAACGTGCCAGGGGAACGCTCCCACGTGCTCGGGCCGGCCCGCCTCGCGTTTCACACGGCGCTCGAGGCGGGCCGTTACCGTGGAAACATCTGCATGGTAGGGCGTTCACCGGCCGCCGGGATGCCCCCAACGTAAACCGGTCGGCCCGCTGTCGCCCCCCGGCGGGGCGGGCCGTTATGTTGCCGATTTGTCTGTATCAACCCCGAATACGGCACCGGCTTTTTGCAGGTATTTTTCAGCGATTTTGAAGATGCCCTCGCCAAGTATGCCGAGGCCCGCGCCGTACATCAGAGCACTTAGGGGTTCGGGCCGCTGCGAGATGACGATCGCGGCCGATACCGCCAGCGCCATCCCGCTGACGGGAATGTCGAGGCTCCACCGGTGCTCTTTACGAACGGCCTGCGCCGCACCGATCCAGAACCGCGCCGCAAAGCATCCGAACAGCGCCGCGAACATGCCGGCCGCTTCGAACGGGTAGCCCAGGAAATGCCAGATCACGGGCACCGATGTCGCCACCGTCGCCCCTTTGGCTGCCATCGCGGTTGCGGCGACAGGTAGTATAGCCGCCATCGTTGCGCCCCCTTTGTAGATGCCCCCACCGCCGATCATCGCGTGGAGACCACGCCGATCGCGGCGATGAATGTGAAGAACGCCAGCCACAGCATTCGCCGGACCATCGGCCAAGCGAGCCACATGTCGATCGGGAAGGGCTCTTTGCGTTGCTGCTCAATCATGCCCGGCTCGGAGCAGATGTAGAGCATCAGTCCAGACACGCCGCAGGCGACCGCGAACGGATCGCACAGGCGCTTCACGGTGGCGAATGCACCAGTCATGACCGGATCGCGAGGATCGTAACCCCATAGGGTTAGAGCCTCGACACCACAGCGAATGGTGATGCCGCAGGCGAAAAGGATGCCAAGCGTCCGGTAGATCCATGCTGGTGACAACCAGACGTCCTGCCGGCGATGCTTCCACCCATCGCCTGCGAGTTTTGCGACGACCATGACGCCGACGAGCGTCGCGATCGTCATGACGGCAAGGTTGATGACGACGAGCCACCCCATGCCTTCGAAACTGGGTTGCGCGATCGTGCGCGGCCCGTTTGCGACCGCTTGGGCCGCGAAGCTGCTGTTGACTGTCGCGGTCATGCGTCATCCTTTCCTGCGACCGGTTGGTCGCAATGTTGCTTCCGTTCTGGGGATTTTTGAGGTGGCGCCCGGCCAACATATGTCGGCCGGGCATGTCCGGTTAGAGAGGTGCGTATTCCAACAGCTGGAACTCGGCACCAACGCTGTAGAGAGTTGATCCGAACCGGTGAACGAAGTCGGCAGAGAACGCCCGCTGCTCGGAAAAGACCTGAGCGCCGTTTACCGACATAGTGACCGCGCCTGTCGAAGCGTTGGAAATCAACTCACATTCCTGACCTGCCGTGTAGGGGAACGGACCAACTAGCGTGCCACCGCTGATGAAATAAATGTTTGTGGCATCATCCTGCAAGATGCCGAGCACGATTCCCTCTCGAGACACTGCGGCATCTGCACTGGTCGTTGCATCGATCGCTCCAACTCGAACGTAAGTTTCGTCCGTTGCAGTTGCGAACTTAACTCGCATGCGGAAGTCGCCGGTTACGGTCGTCGGAAGATTGGCAGAACAGTTGCCCCATACATCGCCGCCGCTCGTCTTCCGGTAGGTGTCACCGGCTACCAATTCGCCGGTTGCAGGTGTTGCATTGATAAGCGCGAGCAGGGCGTCGTTGCTTGGAGCTAGTGCCGCCGTTGCCAGCCAGCCCGAGGCTGTCCGCAGGTAGAGCTTGCGATTGGCGATGTCGGCCGCGATCGTGCCGATGGCAGGAGGAGCAGAGAAGTCCGCGTCGGTGACTCGCCCTGCCTTGGTGAAAACAACTTGCCCGCCAGCGCCACGGTCTGATCGTGAGAAGCTGGCAACGTTTTCCAGAGACAATCGCTTCAGCTCGGGCGAGTTGCGGATGGTGAGGCTCTGGGTGTTGACCACACGGATCCCGTCAGCCTTGTCGCTGAGATGCAGCGTATCGATCTGCACGTCGCGACAGTCGGATGCAAAAACAGCGTTGCGTGGGAGGCCAGTGAAGCCGACCGCGCACTGCTCGATAAGGACTTCGTCGGCATATTGAACGTACATCGCCGAGCCACCTTCGACGAGCGTATTGTTAGCTTGAATGCCGGATAGGTGGACGCGAGTAATACGCGATGTGGTGCCGATGATTGCCACGCCGGCGACATGGCCCTCATCGAACCGTGTGTCAGTAAGACGCACGACGCTCGATTGGACCGCGTTCGCCTTTGGCTGCTGCGGGCTGCCGACGCTGATCCAGGCGCCAGAGAAAGCGATTCCGGTCTTGGAATAGTCATTGCCGCCCCAGGAGCCGTAATCGATGAACCGCGATCCTTCGTCGGAGAAGCCCTTCCACACGCGGGCACGCACAACCGCGTTGTCATATCCGCTGGAGAAGACGCAGCCGCCAAACTCATTGCGGCGCATGACGAGCTCGGAGCGCTCGGCAAGGATGGCCGCGCCATCGGGACCGTAGATGCGCGCCAAGCCGAAGAAGCCACAGTTTTCGACGACGGCGAAGCTGTCGTAAATGCTGAGCACCTGTGTGCAGTCGTCAGGTTCACGCGGGCAGCCCGCGAAGTTGACCCCATCGATGCGCAGCCGGCCAATGTCGATCAGGGTAATCATCACATCGGTAGGCTGACCGGCGATTATAATTCCGCTGTTGCCGCCAGTACCGGAGATACGCAGATGCTGTGCGCGGCGCGCGTTCAGCTGGACAGGCGTAGCGAGTAGATAAGCGCCATCGATCACGAGTTCGCCACCCGCCTGCGCCTCTACAGCGTCCAGCGCGGCTTGCAGCGCCGGGCCGCAATCGGTTCCGATCACTGCGCCACCATTGCCATCAACCCCGGTGATTGCCGGTGTGCCGATCGTCACCTGCCTGGGGGACGTATAACCAACGATCGTCGTTCGCAGCTTGCCGCCGCCCTGTCCGGCGAGGGCTACGATCGCGAGCTTGCCGACATCTTCGGGGCCAAACACGTCAAGGGTTGAGAGCAGTTCCTGCGAACCCGCCGCGATCTTGCCGGAGCGAACGGTTTTGGCATCAGGGATTGCGTTGAAGGAGGAGAGATTCATGGGTGTGTTGCTTCCTAGGCTAGTGATGAGCGATGCCGTAGCGCCGGCCCGGCGGTATAAAGTAACTGCTCCCTCAGAGCTTTGCGCCCAGAAGGTTGCGCCATCGGCAACCGTGGCAATGCCGGCAGCTTTGGTCGCATAGACGCCCGAGGCAGTAAGCGCGGCAGCTTTAGCCACGCCGGCGAAACCCGCGGCGGTGCCGGAATGCTCCGCAGCGCGAACTGCTTCTGTCTCAGCATCTTCAGCCGCCAAGGCCGCGAGCCGTGCACCGGGGCCAGATACGTCGATCGTAAGATCAGTCATTGATACTTCCTTTGATTGTGAGAGTGCCGAAGAACAGGGTTGTTTCGATTGATGAGAGTCTGTCGGGGATCGGCAGGCGGTCGACACCGAGCTCGTGGGCGAGAGGCAAGTCGTCGCCGATTTCACCGGCGCGCGGCAGCGCGGCCATCAGCGCTTTGCCGGCGATGATCTCGACTACGGACACCCACTCGCCACCCTGACGATAAACCTCGACGAGACGCGTTCCATCGGCACCCGACGCGTCAGTCGGTCCGAGTGTGAGCGACCGAAAAGCCGAGTCGATGTCAGGATAAGGGCCCACCGCATAGCGCACCGGCACACCAGTCAGATTGACGCCGTTGATATGAAGCACGAGTTGGAGCGGATCGCGCCGGAAAGCGGCGAAATCAAAGCGTTGAGCGATCACAGGGTTTCTCCGGGCGCGACAGGCGCTTGAACGAAATGTCGTTAATCAGGTGATGGCAGCCGTCAGGTCGCGCATTTGAACCAACAGGGCCCGAACGGCGTCGCGATCGGCTACGGCTTCGGCGAGGGCGGCACTGACCGTTTGAAGCTCGGCTTCTGCGGCGTCCGCCCGCGCCGCCTGAACACCCGCCGCCTCGATGGCACCCGCGGCATGCTGCCCCAAAAGTTCGCCAAATTCAGCCTGCGTCACCGGCCGGGCATCGGACAGCTTGGGATCGGATGCGGTATCGTCATCCGTATCGACGAAGGTCACCGCGTCGATGACGTGCGCGCCCCGAAACTCGCCGGTTGCAGGGTTCCAGCGCAACAGCATCTCATAGGTATTAACCCGTTTCTCGATGGTCATGTGTTGATCCTTCAGGAAATGACGACGCGATCTGTGACGCGTCGCCAGTTGGAGCCGTCGGAGAAGGCGAGCACCGCGCCGCCACTCTCATTCGACACGTAGATCGTTGTTCCCGGCCCAAGGCTGGGCGCAGGGACGGTCGCAACGGTGTAGGAACCGGGGCGCACCGACGAGAAAATGCCAGCCCCGCTGGCGCTGATCGACGCGTTGAAGGTCGACAGTAGGCCCGAGCCGACTATCAGCCCCTGCGCGCTGTCGATCGCCATCGAAGCGCCGTTGCCCGAACCGCCCAGAAAGTTGAGCCGCCCGGTGACGTTCGGCACAGTGCCGAAATATCCATCGGGACCGCTGGCGCTGCCGGTCTCAAACCCGAACAGGCTTTGCGTGGCCGACGTCGGCCGACGGAAGGACACGGCTGGACCCTGGCCGCTCGACTTGCTGTATTGGAACAACAACTGAGCGGTGAGGCCCGTAGTCCGTGAGGAACCGAAACTGGCCTCTTCGAACATCGCGGTACCGGTAATGGCGGGCGACGCAGTCGGCGCCGCTCCCAAAGCCGTGCGTGCGCCCGCGGCCGTTGTCGCGCCGGTTCCACCTTTTGTAATTGGGACCGTCGCCAATGTCGCCGCGCTGGAAACGTCGCCGGCACCGTTAACGCTGACCGACCAGCTGACATCGCCGGTGGCTGTAATCGATCGTGCCGTCGTCCACCGAGCAGACGAGCCGGTGATGCTGGTAATGTCGGTATTGGCACCGGATGCAGCCGCGCCAAGGTTGCTGCGCGCGGTAGCGGCATTGGCCAGGTCGGACAGGTTCGCCGAATTTAGCGTGCGGGCGGTCAGCGCGGCTATCAGATCCGGTTGGCTGGTGATGTCCCCATCGATCCTGCCCCAACGCGACCAGAATAGCTGATAGGGCAGATCCGCCCATGCCTTTGCACCATCGCCCAGCTTGAACTTGCCGGTGTCCCGTTCGGCCGCGAGTTCGCGATCGAGCAGGACCGGATTGCCTCCGATCCATTCTGCTGCGGTATGGCCGGGGATCTGCACGCGGATTAAGAGACTCATGAGAGGGGCACCTGTCCGTCGATGACTTTTCCATCGAACTCGTCGATCGGTTCTGCTGCAGCGAGTTCCCCGGTTTCGCCAATCGCCTTCTCCATGGATACGTCCCACTCGAACATTTCGGGGCTATGTTCTTCGAGACTCAAGACCACGCCAAAATCTTGACTAAGCCCCCAAGAAACCGTCTGGAACGTGTAGTTCGACAGGCCGTACCGCGACGTTGCCAGTTGGACGCTATCAAGTGTCGACACAGAAATTCCAACGATGTTCATCGTCCAGGTAACGCGACGTTCTGCTTGAGCCTTGCGCAGCCTGTATTCGAGGATCCGCTGCGCACGAGGTCCACTCGTTATATGGGGCAGGTCGACTGTTATCTGCCGGACTTCGTCGGCGTAGATCGACCGGGTCGGCACATCTTTTGGCTGGTACAGGTTCGTTGGATCGATATACGTACCGGAAACCTCATTTGCGGTTTCGTCACTTGCTAGAAAGCATGGAACGGTGATTGCACCAGCAAGATCACTCTCATGCAAAGTCGCTGATGGCGGCACATAATAGCCCGGGCGCATAAGCATCTTTCCGCCCGTATAGGTGAACGCACCTGCGCAACACGTTACGAAGGTTTCCCTCACCTCCGAGGGGGCAGCGCCCGTTTGAAGGTAGCTATCAAACTCGTACCGCTTCTCGGTCCCTCCGTCCGCCAATGGAACGTCCTCGTCACAGACGTTCGCTTGCCCTGCGACCCAGTCCCAGTCGATCTCGTCTGGATAGCAGCCGAAGCCGCCTTCCTCACGTGCAAGCGCCATCCAATCGTAGAACACCAGAGCCGCGTTTCGCGTGTAGATCCGTTGATCGGTACGCGGGTCGAGGATGTCGTCCTTGCCTTCGACCTCTGCCGTGATGTTCGGCATCCCGGCCTGTACGACGTCGTCTGTCATTTTGAACTTTGCGTAGATGAGGGCGGTGTCACGACCACAGTGGTTCGCGGTCCACTTGCCTTGCGTCTCCGCCACAAATAGCGGGTGCGCCTGCTGGTCGGCCGTGCCCCGGTAGAACCATAGCCAGGCGTTGTTGGCATAGACGCCGCTCGTCACCTTCCCCGCGGCGTCGACTGTCACCTCGTCATCCCCGAGATACCAGCGGACGACGCCCTTGCACCGGTGTCCTGCGACGGCGATCACAAAATAGCGGTATTCCTTCCCGACCGGGTGGAAGAAGATTAGGAGGCCGCCCACGCGGCGCAAGCCGTAGATGATGAAGCTGTTCGAAATGGCCTGTCGGAATATGCTCGGCGTTGCAGCGCCAGCCGATGGCTTACCGGCGAGCAGTGAGAACGCCGTGCTTGCCGCGATCGAAAGTGCTGCGGCGACGGCCGCAGTAGCTGCGGTCGTGCCGATTGCAGCCTGTAGGAACGAAGGCGCTAGTTGAGGCGCGAAATACGCAACGGCAGCGGCAATCGCGATCACTGCCACGATCTTGAGCACTTTTCCCATTGGATTTTTCCGTTACCTTGGGCGGATGAAACGATTCTTGTTAGCCTGCACGGCAGGTCTCACGGCCGCAGCCGCAACCGCGACACCGGTTGTCGACCAGAAACCCAAGCGCATTTATGTCAGCGTGAAATCGACAGGAATGTTGGCCCAGTGTTTGGCCGCAAAGCTGCAATGGTTCGCACCGCCAGCTATGGCACCGGCAGCTGACGGCGATATGCGTATTCAGTTCAGTGCCGGTGGAAGGGTCACTACAGACCTAAACATTCTCCATGGACCGCAGACTAGGCTAGAAGTTCGGGGAGTATCTGGTGGTCGCGTTAAGCGGACGATCGAGAACTGCCTATAGACGCCACACCTGATCTGCTGCGTTCATCGGCACCATGACGCCGCCGAAGAACTCGGCTCGATCACCACGACATATCCCAATAGCCCAACCACGACGTACGATATCGCCTCGTCGTGCCTGACGGTACGGGATCGTATCGCCGTGCACGGCGCTGATGACACCACCCATGTCCCGCACTGCCAAGCGCCGCATCATGGCGACCCAGTCACGCGGCCTGCGTGGCGACGGGCCGACGACTTCGCATATGTCAGCGCCGGTCGTAGCGAAGACATGAGCCCGCCACCGATCACCGCAGTGCTCGGCCCAGTCTGGATCGTTCAAAGCACCGCGTCCTGCCGAGCTTTTGCCCACAGGATCGGCACCTCAACCATCTTGGCGGCATATTGAAACACGACGTCGCCGGGATGACGGCGTTGTTGCCACCAATCAGTGAAGCGTTTGATCGCAGGTCTTCGTTGGTCGAGCATGCGGCTTTCACCGCCCGCACTAACCGTGATCGCCTCTCCAGCATCAGTGATGTCGTAGCTATCAAGACGACCGACCCAGATTTTCTTGAAGCCGACGACGTTGCGATAGGCGACATCTAGGGCGCCTACGTAGAGCTCATAAAGGCAACCCCGAACCGCCTGATCGGCGACGTCGTCTCGAAACTCAGAGGGAACCTGGTAGAGCGTTGCTTTCACGCCCGTAGCAGAACCATCCGTGCCCTCACCGACCGTATCGATCGAGGCAATACCGCCGATCGCGGTCCATTCGTTTCCCGCATATGCAATTGTCGCATTGCCTGTGACGGCATAGATCGGATCGGGAAGGTTGATGTGTACGCCCATGAACGGCCGAAGCTCAGACTTTTCGATTTCCGATTGCAGAGCGGGATCGAGATTTCGCAGTCCATTCATGCGAGCTTCTCCGTGAAGTCTAGTACGTATTCGGTCAGCTGTCCCACCTCTGTTTCGTTCTGCCCGGCATCCTCGCTAACGAGTTCAAAGCGGCCAGTGACCGGCCATTGGGCAATTGTGCCGCTCGCGATCGGCGTAGAGATATGCGGGCGAACGCCAATTATTGCAGCCCCCGACCCATCCGCCATTATCGAACCCGCGCCCAAGACAGTTCCGCCAGCGTCAATCGTACGGGAATGTGAGATTAGGTGAGGGCGGCCGTCGCCACCTACGTAATCTCCGAGGCCAAGCGCCACAGTCCCAGGTGCAAAGCCTCGAACGGTGATGTGCGTATCCCCGACATCGGCAGCGTCGAGAACCAATGACGAGCGGATAATCATTGGACGAAGCGGCATTGGCCGACGGAAGTCGTGGAATACAGCGACGTTGAGACCGCCCTCGAGATCAGCGATCAATGAATCTAGCCGAGGACCGAATCCACCCGGCTCATACAGGTGCGGCATACCGTCATAGCCGCCTCGAAACGTCAGGCGAGCGACCCACCTGGGCGCGGAAAGCCCGTACCTCTTCGTAGTCCGGGTGATTGGGCTTTCCGCTCCGCCTACATGCGGCTGGAGGTAGAATGCGACCTTGTACGGCACCAAGTCGGGAGGCCATGCGATATCAACCATTGCGGCGCTTCCTATCCATGAATTGGTCTAGAGCTGCCTGCCGCGCGGCGTCTGCAAAGCGAATGGCCTCTTGCTTGGTCGCGAGATCCATGGCTCCGGAGAAGTTGACGGTTTGGTGGAAGTTGTCGCCGCCAGCACCGGCATCGTTGCCGGGCTTCCGGATATCGACCATCTCGCCACGGCTGAGGCGCATCGACACCACATTGCGATCGATACCGGACATGCCACCCACCTTGAACGAACCGCCGGTGGCGAAGCCAGGAAGGGTGGTCGTATCGACAGCACTTATACCGCCACCTTCCCACCCGCTCATGTCCACGGGACCGATCGTACCGGCCCCGCCCTTGCCGAGCAGCCCACCGATCGCGCTGCCGACAGCGCCGAGCAGGCCACCGCCGCCCGACCCGCCCGATCCCGTCTTCGAGAACAGGTTCGCGATCAGATCGGCGAGGCTGTTCAGAGCCTCCTCCATCCCTTTGGCGATCCGGTTCTTGAACCAGTCCTTTGCGAAGCTCTTCAGATCGCCGTCGAGTGCTGCCTGGACACCGTCCTTGAACGTCGAGCGCCAGACGCCAGTCAGACGAGCCTTATCCTCCTCGTCGACCTCCATGGTGGCTTGCGCCTGCGCCGTAGCGGGGTCGACCAACTGAGCTTCGAGTTCGCGCGCGCGCTTGCGGATATCGATTAGGCGCTGGGCCTGCCGGATTTCCTCGTCGCTATCGCCACGCAACTGCGCGAGACGAACGGCGTGATCGGCCGCATCATCCTCGAACCATCGAGCGCGAACACGGGCGCGGGCGGCATCCGTCGACGCCTGATCAGCTTCGGCGAGCTTGGTCGCCTCGGCGAGATCATTCGTCTGTGCATAGTAGGCCGCGATCCGCTTCTTGAGTTCGGCCTGTCGAGACAGACTTTCCTCAAGTCCGGCGTTCTGATCGAGATGCGCGATGTCGAGTGCGACTTCGGCACGCTCGTCGGCAATCGCCTTAGCCGACTGAGCCGCGCGCGCTGCCGCGAGATCCTTCATGTCACGGGTAGCGGCGATCCGCGCCTGGTCGAGCGTCAGGCCGGTGCGCTGATACGCCTCGATCTGCTTCGACAGGTCGAGCTTGTCCTGTAGGATTTGCTCCGCCTCACGATCGCCGCGCAGACGCGCAGCTTCCAAATCGATCTGCGCGCGCAGCTGCTCGCGGTTCTCGGCATCGTACTTGGTGTCGCGACCCTTCTTTTCGTGCGACTTCTTGTCCTTGCCGGGCTTTTCAAAATCAACGGTCCGCTTCGGGCGAGGAACGTCGGGACTGGGTGCAAGCTTAGGAGGCGCGGGGTTATCGTTCGCCGCCTCGGGACCACCACCGAAGCCGAGGGTGTTCTTAAGCGCCTTGAACTTGTCGCCGATGTATTTGGCCGCGCCGCTGATCCACGTGAGCAGCCCACCGAACTTGTCGACGAGCCAACCTTTCACGCCCTCGTACACGCCCTTTGCGGCGGACACGACGTTCGGGAAGACGGTGGCGACATAGTCCACGGCCGTCTGCACAGCCCCGGACATCCACGTCAGGATCGAACCAAAGCCGTCGCTGAGCCACGCCTTCGCAGCCTCGTAGACGAGCCGGAGAGGACCCTCGATATCTGGCACCAATGCAACGGCCATGTCGACGATCGTACCGAACACGGCCTCGATCATGCTGCCGGCGGCTTCCCACGCGCCTGCGAAGTCCCCGCTGAGCAGCGCACTGATTAAGTCGACGAACCCTCGAACTACGTCGAGGAAGCCGCTGATCGCCTGCGCACCGGCATCGAGCACGCGCACGAGCAGTTCGCCGAACATCCCGAGCACGCCGCCCAGGACGGTGCCGATCACATCGGCAAGTTCCGTTATGACGCCGATCAGGAACGAGAAGGCGGAACCGACCGGCCCGCTCGACAGCGCGGCGAAGATCCCACCGACCTTCGACATGATCGCTTCCAGCGGAGGCCCTAACGTCAAGACGAGCTTGTCCCAGACCTGCCCCATGACGATCAGGATCTTGTCCTTGAACAGCAGGAAGGCGGAGATCGCCAGCCCGACCGGCCCGAGGAAAGCGAGGAAGCGGCCAGCGAGCATCGTGAGCACACGAACTAAGCCGGCCTCGCCGAGCATGCCGATGATCGTCGACACGGGCGAGATGATCAGCGCCAGCGCGCGGCCGACCATGCCGAAGCCCGAAACGAACTTGGCGAGCAGGAACGCGCCGATATGACCAAGGATCAGCGCGAGCGGTCCCAGCGCGGCCGAGAACGCCGCGAATGCCGCACCGACCTTAAGCACGGCAGGCGGTGCGTGTGCGATGCCCTCCAGCATGGACGCGAACATGTTCTTGATGTTCGTCATCACGTCGAGGATCCCGGTATCGCCGAGCGCGATCTTCACGCTTTCCCACGCATGCGAGATCCGCTCGCCAGCTGCGGCCGAACCCTCCATGCGCTTCGCGATCTTCGCCTCGACGTCCCCACCGGATACAGTCGCGGCGAACTTCTCGAAGCCAACACGCCCCTGTTCCATGAGGCCGATCGCCGTACGCGCAGCATCCGAACCGAAGATCGTCTTCAATGCGTCGGTCTTCGACACGTCGGAAAGGTCGCCAAGCTTGTCGCGCAGGATCTGCGCCTGCTCGGAAACGGGCTTCATCTTGCCCTGTGCGTCGAAAAACTCGATACCGAGCTTCTTCATGGCGAATTTGGCTTCGTCGCTGTTGCCGACAAGGCTCTGGATATACGTCTTGAACGATGTGCCTGCGTCCGACCCACTGCTAAATTGCGCACTGGTAGCGGCGATGGCCGTCGCGAAATCGGTGAAGCTGACACCGGCCGATGCGGCGACACCCCCACCCTGCGACGTGGCATCGGCGAAATCCTGAAACCCGAACTTGGATGCATCCATCGCGCCGACAGTCTGGCTGACGATCGCGGGCAGATCGGCCGCGGTTTTCTTGAACTGCCCTAGCACGTCGGTGACGAGGCCAGCGGCCGGCGCTACGTCGACCATGCCAGCGGTCGCCAGATCGAGCGTGGCCTTCAGGCCACCGCCGAGGATCTCGGACGTCGACAGGCCGGCAAGCCCGAGCTCCTCGATGCCACTGGCGGCTTCGGTCGCACCCTTGCCGACAGCCGGCCCGAGGTTGCGCGCCTGGTCGGACAGTTCCTTCAGCTGCTTACCGGTAACGTTGTCGAGCGCCGCCTCCACGCGCTTCATCTGGCCCTCGAACGTGCCCGCGCCCTTGTCGATCGTCTTGACCATGGCGAGGAACGGCACGGTGATGCCGAGCGTCACGCCAGCACCGACACGCTTCAGACGCGTTTCGACCGCTTCGAACGCCTCGACAAGTTTGCCGAGGACGCCTTCGACGCCCTTGGCCTTGCTATCGAATTCCGAGGTGTCCGCACCGAATACGACTCGGGCTGCGCCGACGACTGCACTACTCACCGGCTACCTCCGTAATTGTGGCACCGGAGCGGCCCGCCCAGGCCGCCGCGGCATTGTACATGTCCTGCCAGTCCATCCGCTTCGCCTTGGGCTTCTTGGGCGTGAGGAGGCCGGACAGGGGCGGGGCCTTCTTGACTCGTGTCAGCATGGCGGTGAGCCATGCCTGTTCGGTCATCCGGTCCCGTTCGGTTGTGATCGCCTGCGCGCGGGCAGCGACTGCCGCCTCAAGGAGGCGGGGCGTCTGGTGCCAGAAGGCATCTGGGTCGAAACCGAGTTCAACCCAGATGCCTAGGGCCTTCCCGTAGTCCCACGGGGTTTCTTCGGCGCCGGCTTTCCCGGCGCCGCCCGAGGGTCCGCGCCCGGCTTCGCCACCTCCGGGAAGGATGCCTGCAACGCCTCCGCCAGCAGTTCGGCAGCCTTCGTCGGACCGATGTCACCGATCAGCCGCCCGGCCTCTAGATCGGTCATCTCGCCATGCTTGGCGGCGAGACCGATCCGGAACACGGAACGGATCGTCGGCGCGCTGCCCGCGAGCTTCGCGCCGATCTCGTCGATGCCGATGCCGAGATCGGTGTCGATCTCGCACAGCGCGTTGAAGTCCATGACGAGCGTGAAGTTGCTGCCGCACGCATTGAAGGCGACTTCGCCCTTGAGCTTGTTCGCCATGGTCAGGCAGCTGGCGTCATCACGGGCTTGCCCGAGATCTTGAATGTGGCGCTGCCGGTCATCTTGTCGTCCATCGGCGCGGCGCGCCCGTGCGCGGTCGCGAACCCGTTGTAATCGAGCGTGGCGGCGTTCGGGAATGTGATTCGCCACGCCTCGACGGTGTTGGTCGCGAGGTGCGTCGCGACGACGGCGTCATCTGCCAGGCCAAGGACGAGATTGTAGACGATCCCGACCTCGCCTGCATCGCTCAAACCGGGCTTGAACTCGCGGTGACGATCTGGACTGCCGAAGTGCGTGAAGTCGATGCTGTCGCGCGCGAGCTCGGGCAGCGTAAGTTCGGTGATCTCGGCGAACGGCACGTAGGTGCTGGGGCCGGTCTTTTTGCTGATGATAGTCGCGAAGCCGATGTCGGTCGCGGGAACGGTAGCTGCCATGGTGTCCTCCTGTTGCGCCGGAGCGCCTTGTCGTCGGTTGGTGGCGATCAGGTCGCCGGGGTTTCGGTTTCCGTCTGAGCAGCCTCCTGAGCTGGGGCGGGGGCGGATGCTGGCGGAACGGGTGCGGTCGCCGGCTTCGAGCGCTTCGGCTTCGACGGCTGCTTGGCCGTTGCGTCGATTTCGGTAGCGATGCGAAGGCCGACCAGCTGCGCACCGCGTTCGGCTGTGACGGTCATCTTGGTGCCGGCGACGACGTGGCGATCCGTTTCGTCTGCCGCCTCCAGATCGTTGAAGTCCTGCGTGATTTCGATGCGCATGATTCTGCTCCTGCTCAGTTTGCGTGCCAGACGAGCACGTCGATGGATTGACGAAAGATCGGGCCTTGGGCGTCGGTGTCATCGCCGGTCCGGCGCCCGAGAATGAAGGTCCGCAGGCGGACTTCGCGGACAGTGCCGCGGAAGCCGACGAGCGCGCCGCCTTCGCCTGCGATCGTGTCCGCGGCGTCGCGCGCCGCCTTGTACGTGCGGCCCCAGACGTCGACCTGCACGCGCGACCGGGTCCAGCCGCTTGCGCCGGTCATCGTCATGCCGGGTATGCCCGTCACGCCGAACAGTGCGACGCCCGGTAATGCAGACCCCTGCGGTCGCAGTCCCCAGTCGACACGGGTATCGACGAGCGCTTTCAGCGCCACTGTTTCCAGCAGCTTGGCTCGCAGCGCCTCTTCCATGGTTCAGCCCTTCTTGGCGGCGTCGAGGATTGCGCCGATCCCCGCTGCCCCGATCCGGCGCAGCGTCTGATCGACGCGGCTATCGAACGGCGGGCGGATGAACGGATGCGGCGCTTGGTGGTAGTTGCCGAACTCCTCCTGCACCGCCTGGACGAGCGGGCCGGGGCCGGCGTAGACTTCGATGTCGGCGATCGGCGTGTTGATTGCGGCCTGATGCGGCGACAGTTCGGTGCTGACCGTGACGCTGTCCGCCATCTTGCCTGACGCCCGCGCCGCCAAGCCACGCATCTCGCTCGCCATCGGTTTTAGTTCGTCACTGATGATCGGTACGAGTGTTTCTCGCTTCAGGGCCTCGCTCATGGCGAGCACCTTGCGACGAATGTCCTTCGTGCCCTCGATCCGGACACGCATCTTCACGACGCCTGATCCGGCTGCGTCGAGGCGGTGATTTCGATACCAACGCCGCGCCCGCCGTATTCCTTCGTTCCGGTCACGCGATAACGCGCGCCTTCACAGACAAGCTCGAACTTGCCATCGATCTCGCGGGTGAGGCTATCCGACCTGACGATGAACCTAGTCGTGAGTTCCTGCCCTTGTGCCGACGCACGCACGCGCTCGGCATCGCCGATGTCGGTCTTCTTCGCCCACCGCTTGCCAACTTCGGCCATGGGTCCAAGGACGGACGCGACGCCGTCATCGATCATCGTCGCGCGCTGGACTGATATGCGGCGATCCAGCGATCCTGCGTCCAGGCCCATTACGTGTAGACCCGGAACGGTTGCAGCAACGCGTCGGCGGATACGCTCATCGGCACCTTGGACATCACACCGCTGCCAGCCGTCTCGCGGTTGCGGTACATGTCACCGACCATCAGCAGGATCGCGACGATGATCGGCGCCGGGACGGTCACGTAGCCGGCCTGATACGTAATCCGCACTGACCGGCTGTGGCCGCGCCATGCCCGCGTTGACGGCCACGACTTGCCCCAGGCCGTGCCGATGACGCCATCGCGGATCTCGTAGTTTGCTGGATCGAGCACGCGCTCGACGCCGGCAGTGTCGTCATAGACGATGTTGATGATTTCGAGCACCGGCGGATAGGGCAACGCGATCGGGTCATAGATGAAACCGTCTAGGCCAGCTTCGAGCGTCTGCTCGCCGATGGCGCGCCCGAGCCAGCCGTCCGGGCCATCGATATGTCCGGTTGCCGCATCGATGAACGCGCCGATCAGCGCGTCGTCGTCATCACCGTCCACCCGCAAATGCTGTTTCGCCTGGTCGAGAGTGACGACGCGCTCGGCTGGCGTGATGACAACGACACGCTGCATCAGGATTTCGCCTCAGATTTCGCGGCCTTCTTCGGTTTTGGCTCTGGCGCGCGGGTTGCTCGTTTGCGCTTGAGCAGGTCAGCTGCCTGCGCGGGAGATGCTTCGAACTGCTCACCCCGACGCACGATACCGTACGCGCCCTGCATCGTTGCGGTCGCTCGTAGCTTCACCATGTGAGAATCCTTAGGTCATCGGCCCGACCTGAGCCGGGCCGATTAGGCTTGAGATCAACCGCCGACTGGGGCGGCTGCCGCAGGAGTGAACGGCCCGGTGACGAATGCCTCCGGCCGTTTGACGGCGAGCGCGACGCGCTCTTCGCACCGGATGGTCACCATGTTCTTTTCGAAATCGTCCGCGTTCTCCGTCGACACGACGACGTTTGCGTCTTCGCGATCGAACAGCTGCGCGCCGGACTGGAACGCGCCGGTCAGAAACTCGCCTTCGAATTCCGGGACGTCGGTCGGCACGACGGGCAAGCCCCAGAGGACCGGACCGGCAAGCGACTGCGGGTTGGCGAAGATATACCGACCGTTCTGATCCTTGGTCAGTTCGATCCGCGCCCAGTCCATGAAGTGCAGGACGAAGCCGGTCGACGGAAGACGAGCCAGCTGGGACTGGAGCATCGCCAGGCGAAGATCATCGATCGGCGTCTGGAACGCTACCTCGAACGCCGGGTCGAATGCCTGCGCCTGTGGGACAATGCCGTCCAGATGGACGCCGGTACCGTCACCGAACAGGATTTCCCGCTCTTCGGCGAACTTCAGGCCATACCGCATTTCGGCGTCGACGGTGCTCTGCAGCTGCGCAAAATCGTCGAGGATCTGCTTCGACGCCTTGAACAGATGCGCGATCGTGGCGACTGCCGTGATCTTGGTATCGAAGCTGATCGTCGACTCAGGCTTCTTCGTGTTTTCCGCCACGACTGCGGCGTTGTTCACGAACCCGGTCTGCTGGACCCAGAAGATCGCAGGCGAGGTCGTACGCCCCGGTGCGATCAGGTCGCGAATGAAGAGGCGCTGCTTTGGTGCCTGGTCGATCCCCGGCAAGCGCTGCGGCTCGACGACGCCACCGGCAACGCCGGTACTGACCAACGCGTTCTGTACGTCGGTGATCGCGAGATTGAGGCGCTGCCCGCCCTGCAAGGACGCGCGGAACTTCTCGAGCTTCTCTTTCTGCGCGACCATCTGCGCACCGACACTCTTCGCCGTCTCCGCCCCGCCCGGGCCGCCACGACGCACCGAACGCTGCTCGACCTCACCCAGCTGCGCTTTCAACTCGTCCACCTTGCCGGCGAGACCGTTATGCTCGACCGCCATCTTGTCGACGGACGCCTTGGTCTCCTCCGACAGCTTCCCGAAATTCTTGACCTCGGTAAGCGTCTGCTCCGCCTGCTTGCTGAACTTGTCGCTGACCTTGCCGAGTTCGGCGGTCAGTTCGTTCAGCAGCTTCGGCACATCGCCGTGACCGTCAGGCCCACGCATGTAGCGACCCTTTCGGGCTTCGGCAGGCGTCATCGCTCCGAGCGCCGCCATTGCAACGCCCGCCATCATCATCTTACGCATTGTCGTTCTCCTGGCCGCTAGGCCGCTATGAGCTTCAGGCGGGCAAGGGCGAGGCCCAGCCCGGTTACACCGTGCGAGACGGCATCATCGTCGCCAGCGCCCGGCGTGGCGTCGTCATGACCAGCGCGCGGCGTGGCCGTGATTTCTTGGAAGAGAGCGCGGCGTTCTGCGCGAGGCATGCGCTCGCCCTTCGCCAAGGCTGCATCGATCTTTCGAAGGGCAGTCGCCTCGGCTTTCGGCTCGATCGCGATTGCATCGTTGGATAGCAGACCGGTCGCAAACTTTTGGGCTACCGCTTCCTCCCCAGTCAGGAAGGTTTCGTCGTCCATCATCTTGGCAACGGCAGACCGCGTCAGGCCGGTGCGGTCTGCGTACAGGCCCGCCATTGCCCCGTCGAATTGCTCGAGCTTATCAGCGATGTCGCGCTTGTCGTGCCGGTTGCCGCTGTCGGAGATGTTGGCATTGTGGATCATGAGGAAGCCTGCCTTGGCCACCAAGATCTCGTCTCCTGCCATTGCTACCAGCGACGCGGCTGATGCCGCGATGCCCAAGACATTGATCGTCACCTTGTGGGGGTGTTCCCGCAGCGCATTGTAGATTGCGAGGCCTTCGAACATGTTCCCGCCGGGGGAGTTCATGTTCACTACGACGTCTCGGGCACCGATCGCACGAAGCGCGCCCATGATCCGCCGGGCAGTGATTCCCTCACCCCAGAAATCTTCTCCGATCGGACCAAGGATCGAGATTGCGTTCTCCTGCGGGTCCGCGGCGGTCACGTTGTCGTCGTATCGAGCCAGCGCCGTAGCGCCGAGCTCGGGGGCGGAGGCGGCTACAACGCCAATCTCCAATTTCGGAAGGGTGCGCTTGCTCACTGGTTACCTCCTTGTGGGCTTCCCATCGGCCGCGGGCGATTAGCCTGGTCGATGGGCACGAGCGTTGAATTGATGAACAGCTGATCGCCACCGGGGGCGGGCGGCAGGTTTTCCTTCCGCCGCCATTCGTTCGGCATCAGCGCACCGTTCTGGACCATCTTCGACAGGAGTTCGGCGCGGGCTGCACTATCTGCCCGAAGGATGCCTTCGACCGCGAACTCGACGAATAACCCGCGTGCACGGTCCGCAGGGCTCATCAGCCGCTTCTTTGCCGCCTGTTCGATGCGGATCAGATAGGATCGCAGGCCCAGCGACAGCCAGCCGAGCATGATCTGCTCAATGCCCGACCCCCACATCGTCTGTCCCTGCGACGCATGGCCGATCAGGATGGGAGGAACGCCTAGCCAACGGCAGACGTCTTCCACGTTGAACCGTCGCGAGAGGATCAACTCTGCATCCCGCGGAGTAATGTTCACGCTTCGGAAGTCGACGCCGCCTTCGAGGATGCCCGCCCAGGGGGCGTTTGCTCCGCTGTTGGCGTCGACCAGCGTACGCTTCGCGTCCGTGCGCTGCTCGGGCGTCAGAGGCCTTGCCGCGGGGGGCATGATGAAGAACCCCTTCGACCTGAGCCCCTTGGAGAACGTCTGCCCGGCTTGGCGTTCCGTCGCCTTTGTCAGCCCTAACGTCTGCCGCGCGTAACTGACGGGCGACATGCCGAGGTCGCCGTCGCCGAAACCGCGGATGTGAAAGACTTTCGGCTCCGGAAGCGTCTCAAGCTTGCCCCGGTCATAGAACCGGTATTCGAGAGAGCCGTCATCCTTACGCGTCACGGTGGTATCGGCTGGCATTCGTTCAAGGGAGATCAGGCGACCATCACCCGCGGTCGTCTTTTCAGCGTAGCCGTTCCCCCCGGTGCAAAGGCCAAGCGCGCGGCCTTCCCAGAACTCGACTGCCGTCTGATCGGCGTTGGGACTGTCATGCAGCAGGGCGTAGAGTGGGTGGTCCGATACGGCCCGTTTGTCGCCATTAGGTGCCCGCTCGTAGACCGAGATGGGCAGCGTCGCGATCGTCTCGGAGATCAGCCGCGCGCACGCCCAGAACGCCGAAAGCTGCATTGCGCCATGCGCGCTGACATGTTCGCCCGAGAAGTTCTCGCCCGATCCATGAATTGCTGCCCACATGCCATCGTCCGCAGGCTGCACGCCGATTGGACGCTCGCGCCAAAATTGCCACCAAGACATTAAGCGGTCACCGCGTTTGCTAGGAAGTCGCTCAAGTCTACGCCTCCTGCTTCTGGGTTTCGGGTCATAAGGGTTACGGCGTTGAACATCGCCGCGAGGGGGTCGATCTTTGCGCCTGGTGCCGACTTCACGATTGCAACCGCGCTAGTGCCGCGCGGCTCCATCTTCGCGTTGCCGACGCACCATTGCATCAGGGCAGTGCCGGCGTGCCGCATGGTGCGCGCGGCTAGCTTGCGAGCCGAACCCTTGACCGCCCCGCTGAGCTTATAACCCTGCGGGATGGACATCAGTTGGGTGGCGCTGTCGAAGCCATTTGAAGAGAGCTCGTCGACGATCGCGGCGACGCCCATCGGATCAAGCCCAATCGCGCCGCCTTCCGGAAACAGCCCGGCATCACGAACCTTGACGAGGATTTCCACGACGCCGCGGACATCGTCGGTGAGATCGGCCTGCTCGACATCGTCGCCTTCAGGATCGAAGTCAGTGGCTAGATCCTCGTCGATCATCTCGCACTTGGTGAGAGAGCCTTCGGCGATCAGCTCGTTAAGCTTCGTGACGATATCCTGCCTGCGCTTCCAAACGATTGACCAAGCCCAGGCATGGCACCAGACGAGCCAGCGCTTCGAGCCCTTCTCGCGTCCGATCAGGCAAAGCCCGAGCAGATCGTCCAGGCCACCGCCGTCGACACCGGCAACGATGACCTCACACCGGCGAATAAGTTGGTCGACTGTGATCGTCTTATCGATCGCGCCATCCCAGAACTCGGCACCGGTCCAGCGATCCCGACTGAGCCGGGTGCCTATCTCCACGTTGAGATGCTTCGCGAGGAAGATCTGCAACCCTTCGCCCGCGCCGCGCTGTTCCTGCGCTAGTTCGTTCTCGATCCAATCTACATGCACGGAGCGCCCGATGTTCGGGTTGGTGACATAGAAGTTCGAGGGCTTGAGGAAATCATCCCGTGACAGCATCGCTGGCGGGAACTCGTACAGGACACCCAAGCTGGCAGGATCATTGATCGTGCCATCACGGACGCCCCGAAAATGGTCGAGCTCGTCCTTGAAGACGCCTCGAGGTTCTTCGTCGCTATGCGTCGTTAGGTAGACGACGAAGCCTTCGCGAGCCGAGGATAAACCGCCTGTCGCTTCGCGCAGCATCGCCTTGGCGTTTGCCCGCTTGCCGAAGAGCCATAGCTCGTCGACGAGCACGAACGCCGCCTTGGTGCCGCTGACGACGTCCTTGTTCGCCGCTACGACCTTCAACTCGGCGCCGGTAGTCCGGTGCTTGATAAGCCGCTGGTGGTCTATGACGTCGAGCAACGCGTCCAGTTCCGGATCGTGACGAACCATGCCAGCAGCAGGATCGAAGCTGTTGCCAGCGACCTCGATCGTGGGCGCGAGGATCAGCAGCTCGGCATTGAAGCGCCAGTTACGGATCAGCGCCGTGACCATGATCCCTGCGGCGATCGTCGACTTCGAGTTCTTCTTGCTTATAAGCAGGAGGAACTTCCGGATCAGTCGGCGCGCAGACTGATGATCGTACGCGCCGAAGATCGCCGACACGAAGTCGAATACCCACTGGTCGCAGGCCTCGCCAAACGTCGGCTTGCCCGGCAGGTCTACAATGTGAAGCGACTTGAACACTGCCAGGGCGGCAGCCGCCTCGTCAGGAAATAGCGGGTCGAACGGTATCAGCGACCGGCGCTCAACGATCCGCTCTTCCCAGTCGCGACAGGCGGTCGACCAGACCGGCGTCAATTGAGCAGCTTCGGCTGGGGCGGCGGGGCGAACTTGCCCGTGACCTGACCTGCCGCAGCCTTCGCCGACGCCTTCTTGCCGAGCTTGGGTTGCCCGGACGGCTTCGCGTTCCCGCGATCCGCCACGCGTTCGGCCAGTTCGGCTAGTGCCGCCTTGTCCATCCGCTTGAACAATTCCTTCTCGGCCGCGACGTTGCCACCTGACGCAGCATCGTTGAGGCGTGCCAACTGCGCGATCTCCATCCGGACCCGCGCCGCCTGCCGCTTCCCGACCTCGGCAAAATAATGTTTGCGCAGCGTCGGGACCGAAACCCCGATCGCCACTGCCGCTTCCTTCACGCTCAGACCGCGCGCAAACGCGATCAGAACCTTGTTGGAGTTAGCGAGGGACCACGAATGCTCGGGCCTTCCACGGGTCTCCCGGTCCGGCTGGATCGGGTCACCGAAGAGATCGAGCCCCGAAATTTCAGCCATGACGAAATAAAATCTCCACGTGAGAGGAACAGCGGTCCCCAGGCCGATGCCCTTTCAGACTTTTCACCCCCCCCCTCAGTCACGGCGACGCTCTTCGCGCTGCTTCGCCCCGTCATGACAGGGCTTGCACAAGGTCTGAAGGTTGCCCTCGTCCCAGAACAGGCGTTCGTCGCCGCTGTGTCGCTTCACATGATCCGCGACGAGCAGCGATGTGTTGCCCTCGATCCGGCCGCATCCGGGCATCTGACACGTGAACAGGTCACGTGCGAATATGGCGAGCCGCAGCCGCTTCCATCGCGCGAGCTTATACCAGCCGCGCCATGTCACAGTGCGACGCTCAGCATCGTACGCCTCGCGTCCCGGTAGCCGACCCATCGTTGGCGGCAGCGAACCGAGCATCGGTTTGAGGCTCGTCAGCTTGGCCATGCGCGTACGCCTAAACGGCGACGGGCGGCGTGACCGAAGCCGCGCCGCCCGTCGAAGGGTGTCATCAGGGAGAGACACTGTATCGAACCCGAAGGCCCAACCCAGTATGTCAATAAATAGGCTCAAATCACGCGATACGCGAACACCTAAAATTACCATTCGTGCAAATCGTCATACTTGACACGTCAACCCCGTGCATTTCCGCCATTCTTGGCGATGCAGATCGCGTTGATTGCGCGACCGTACCGCATGCGGAGGCCGTCAGCGCCGCGTTGCAGGCCCATGCGTAGCAGCAGACGCCGCCACTTCACCTCGCGCTGCCCCTTCGCCAGTTCGGTGATCGCCATGCCGACTAGCTTGCGATCGTCCAGCGCCAGCATATCCGTCCAGGCAAACGCCTCTTCCATCTCGCCCACCTCGATCCGCGTCAGCGAGGCTGGGCGCATCTCGACTTCAGCGCTGGCGGCGTCGGCACCGCGGGCGTCGTAGTCGCCAGCCGAAACTTCGCGCAGGATATCGGGCCACGCGCACTGCACCCGCTGCCATCCGCGTTCGCGGTCGGGATGGCGCCAGCACGTGATCATCGCCTCGACGAGACGCTCTTGCACCATGTCGAAGGTCCAGAACTCCCGCGGAAGGGACTCTCCTTCCATCGGAGGGGCGACGTCGGCGGGAAGTCCTTCCATTCTATCGGTCCTTTTGCTTCGCATGATCGGCGGATTTCCGCCGTTTATGGTGGGTTCAATCTGTTCGATTGAAGAGATTGGAAGGATTGGAATGATAATTCAGGGTCTTTCGTGTGCGCATGCGCACGCACACGCGCGCATGACGGGAGGACCAAGCAAAGTACTTCCACCCCTTCCAAAGCCGCAGAAAACCGCCATTTTCGCCCTTCCATTCGTGGTTCCACGCGGAAGGGCGGCCCCTTCCATTTTCAAGCCTAAAGCGGCTCGTCATCCGGGTAGGGTCCGGGATCGCCGCCATAGGGCGAGCGGTCCGCATCGCTATCAGCATAATCGGCGAGTGTCTTGGTCATCTCGATATCCAACCACTGCATGCCGTTCGATGCCTTCTTCTCGAAGCCGCGATCCTCCATTGCCTTGGAGAAGCCCTGCGTCTGCCACTCCGCCGCACCCGTGGACTTCGCCCATGCCTTGAACAGATCGAACAACGTCGATGACTTCGATCGTGCGCCGTCGACCGCCTTGGTGCACTCATCCAGGAAGCGGCCTAGCTGATCGCTCTGCTCGCGGTACTTGGCCGTCGCCGCGATCACGCTGTCGGGCTCGACCAGACCGTGTTCCCGCCAGTCGAGAAGGCCTTCCATCAGCCGGTTGAAGATGCCGGACGATTCCTTCTTCAGCTTCTCCGGCAGCGCCTTGTCCACCGCCTCCTTGGCGATCTGGACGTCCCACGGCACCAGCATGACGCGTCGCCATATCCCGTCGTCGTGACCGGTGATTTTCGGCTTGTGGTTGCCCGAGATCGTCACCTTGAACGATGGCAGGAACGAGAAGAAGCCCTTGTTCAGATGACGTGCGTCGATGAGCTCGCCGCCCGTGATCAGCTTGATCAGCGCCTCCGCCAGCTTCGCGCCCTTCTCGGGCTCGGACGTGCGCAGGAACCGGATACCGGGCAGGCGGGCAAGATCCGGCGTTGCCTCGCCGCCCTTGCGACCACGGCCCTGGTCGAGGAACGTCTCGATCCCAACCGATCCACCATAGTCCCCGGCGATGTAGCTCCAGGCGTCCACCAGCGTCGATTTGCCGTTGCGGCCCTTGCCGTGAAAGAACGCCAGCTTCTGTTCGGTGATGTCGCCCGTAACGCTCAAACCGCCCCACTGGTGGAGGAAGCGACGCATCTTTTCGTCCGGCTGAACGACCGCGAGAAACTTGTCATATTCCGGGCTGGTCGCCTTCGGATCGAACACGACGTTGGCGATCTTGCTGATCAGGTCGCCGGGGCGGTGCTTATCCAGCCGCATGCCCCATCGCGTGCCCATCGTGATCGGCTTGAGGATGCCCTCGACCATCGCCCACCGCTTGCCCTCCTGTGTCAGCCGCAGCGTACCGTTTAGCAGGTTCACGGCCATCCGGTCGGCGTCCATGGCATCGGCACGGATCGAGACGTCGATGAACGACTTCACCAGTCCGGCGATGCATCCGAGCCGCTGCGATCCTTCGCTGGACTTCGCATGATCGCGCAGCATGTCGCTGTAGTAGATGGGCACCTTGTTATCGCCGCTGCCCTTCCAGCGGACGATGAAGTCCAGCGTCGCCGCGCGCTGCTCGTCGGTAGCGTCTTCGCCAAGTTCCTCTTTCAGGCCGCTGGCCGCGACGAGATCCGCCTCGTGCCGGATCGATCGCACCGTATCGAACACGGCGAGACTGACTTTGCCGGGGATCTTGTCCTTTTCCTCGGACAGCAATTCCCAGCGCCGGCCGTCCCACACGAACCATCCGAGTTCGTTGCAGAAGCGGAAACGCCACGCGTGCCGCGCCCTGAAACGTTCCGCATTGCCGAGGTCCGTGGTCGCCAGCACCGCACATTGGCGATCCAGCGCCTCGTCCTTGGCCGGCGCAATGCGCCCCCCTGACCCCCCAGCCTGTGCCGCGGGGCTGATGGTTCCGTTTTGGAAGGGCTCGGAAAATCCGTCTTCGCCGGGTGCGGGTTCGAACCGGCCTACATCCTCGGCATAGGCATCGAGCGGCGGAACCTCGGACGCGTACGACGAAGAGGATACGGATCGGCCGCTATCGCGGCCGCGCGCCGTCTGCGCGCCTACGGCGCCGAGATCGCGGGGCTTTGCGTTGGCGAAGCCGTTGTCGATCGCCTTCAGTGCGCCCGCCAGGTCGTCGTTCTGCGGCATGGCGCGTACGACCGATTCGAGGCCGGCCCGCACGAAGCCCTCGGCGATCGCGCCAGCCATGACGAGTCCGCCCATCTTCATCGCCGAATGATAGATGCCGGCGTTGCGTCCGCCCCATCGGCCACCGCCCATCGGCGTCGCCGCGAGTTCGTCCATCTCCTCCTGAAGCGCGATCTGCGCGTACCGCTTGTGACGCGCGTCGACGTCGACCGGAAAGACGTCGCGCGGGACGTATGCAGACGCGGCGACATCGGCCTGATCGGGTTTGCGCTTGCCGGTTGGTGACCGCAGCACTGCGACCAGCTCAGCTGGCATCGAGACGATCTCGGCGTCTGCGTCGCCGCGCAGCCAGCGATACGTACCGGTGGCGTTTTTGGTATCACCCTCGCAATGGCTGGGTGGTACGATCGTGTAGCCACCCAAGCCGCGTACATCGATATGATCGGGCAGGTTCCCGCGATTCCCGATCGGGTCGCCTCCGGGCATCTGGAAATACACGTGCACGCCGCCCGACGGCGTGCGCACGGCAAGACTAGTCGGCAGTGCGCAGCCGATCTGTTCTTCGAGATCAGCCTTCAGCTGCTCTAGCGTCCATTCTTCGCCGGTGGACTGATCGATGCGGGGATCGAAATCGACCACGATCATGTTCGCCTTGCCGACTGACACGCCGATCATCGCCTTGGGCCACTTGCGCCACCAAGCGAGAATTTGATCCTCGTCGCATGTCGCCTTCGAGACGCCGCCCGATCCCTTGATCGGCTTGCCTGCTGCATCACGATCCTGCGGCACGAGCGGCCGCTTGTTCGTGACCGAGCATGGGAATACCGGCCAGCCCCGACGCGCGAAAGACAGCGCCGCCTCAAGCTGAGACGACGACGAGATAGAAACGCTCACAGATCATGCCCCCGGCAAGGTTTGAGGCAGACGACCGATACCGGTCTGCCAGCGGCGCGACGTTGGCCTAGAACGGCACGTCGTCGTCGAGATCGTCGGTGAAGGTGCCGCGCGAGCCGCCTGCGCCGACACCCGTGGCCGCGCCGCCCTGCGTGTCGCCATAGCTCGAGTAATCCGTGCGGCCGGGATCGGCTTCGCGGCGATCGAGAAAAACCATCGTCGAGTTGAACGCGCCCAGCACGATCTCGGTTGACCAGCGGTCGGTACCAGCCTTGTCCTGCCACTTACGAGTGCGCATCGTGCCCTCGATGTAGACCTTAGAGCCCTTCCGCAGATACCGCTTGGCGACCTTCACCAGTCCTTCGTTCATGATGACGAGGTTGTGCCACTCGGTCCGTTCCTTCTGCTCGCCCGAGGCGCGGTCCTTCCAGCGCTCGGACGTCGCGAGGCTCAGGTTAACAATCTCGCCACCGTTCTGGAAACTGCGCGCCTCCGGATCCCTGCCGAGGTGGCCGATGAGTATGACCTTGTTCACGCTGCTCATGACATCATTCCCAATGCGCGGAGGTAAACCTCTAGGATCGCCTGCCGCTCGTGCTGTTCCTCGGGCTTCTTCGCCCGCAATTTGATGATGTCCTGGAGGGCGCTGGGATCGTATCCACGGCCCTTCGCCTCCGCCATGACGTCCTTGATGTCGTCGGCGATGCCCTTCTTCTCTTCGATCAGGCGTTCAGCCCGCTCGATCAGAAGGCGAACCTCGTCCGCGGCGATTGCGCCACCCTCGAAGCCGTTGTGGCGCGGGTCGGGGCCTTCCTCGCCTTCGGGGCGCGGCGGGACGTAGACGACGCTGCCGCCATCCCGCCGGTCGGCTATCCAGCCCGCACCGGCTAGCGCCTTGGTCATCGACTTGAGCGACGGTCCGGCCGCGCGGATATGCCCCGGCAGCTGGTCCGCGACGTCCTCGAGGGTAATCTCGTCGCGCCCGACGAGCATGGCACCGACAGCCGCGGCGACCTGCGTATCGAGCTTCTGCTTCATGACGCGCGCAGGGCCGCGGAGATCGCCGTGATGTCCTGCTCCGGCATCGCCCGCGCGAACATTGCTTCGGCTAGGATCGGTTCGGCCTTTACGGCGTAGCGCACTCCGTCCGCGAGATCGCGAACGTCGAACTGGGGGAACGGCTCGTAGTCGGCGCGGGTCGACAGTTCAGATTGCAGCGCGTGCGTGGTCGCATCGTCGAGAACGTCGTCCACCTCGACTTCGGCCATGAAACGGATGGTCCGGTTTTCATTGGCGTCGAAGAAGTCGCTTGCCATCGACGACGTGATGACGCCGTTTTCGCGAAGAACGTCGATGGCATCATGCAACTGTAAGTGACACCGGACGGAGGAGGTTCGTGGCATGGTAGGTGCTCCTCAAACCCGCATCGGCATGACGACCCCGACGAGGTCGAGATCCTTGTCCGAGACGATGCGAAGGGGCGCTGCGGCATCATGCAGCGTGATGGTGAGGGCGGCGCCCTCGGCGAAGATGCCTGCGACGTCGCGCAGGTACTGACTGTTGAGGCCGAACCGCAGCGCTGCCCCCTTGTAGCTGGCCTCGATCGGCTCGCTCGCGCTGGTGCCCATCTGGTCTTTCGCGGTCATCTCGTAGGCACCATCACCGGTGTCGAAATCGAGTGCCACCGCACGGACCTTCGTCTTGTCGCCCTCGGCGTTGACGACCGACGACACGGCAGCAGCCGTCGCGATGAGCACGTCCCGCCCGACACTGATCTCGTTCTTCGCCGGATCGGGAATCACACGGCTGTAATCGGGGAACGTACCGTCGATCAGTTTGCTGATGATGCTGCCGTCACCAATCCGGAACGAGATTGCCGTGCCGTTGGTCTCGATCGCGACCTCGCCCGCCGCATTCCGAAGCAAGCCAAGGACCTGCGCGACTGCCTTTTTCGGGACGATGATGTCGGCCATATCCTGCGCACCCGCCGGGAGGTCGACCTCCGCACGGATCAACCGGTGACCGTCGGTCGCGGCGCCGCGCAGCTTGTCGCCAACGGTGTGCAGGAACACGCCGCACAAATAGTAGCGCGTTTCCTCGCTGGACTGGGCAACGGCACACTTGGAGAAGATCCGGGCCAGCGCGTCGCTCGGGATCGAGAACGACACTGCGCTGCCCATCGCCGCCCGCTTTGGGAAGTCCTCGGCAGGCAGCGTCGACAGCGTACGCACGCCGCGCCCCTGCTTGACGGTTAGCGCCGAACGGCCGTCGACCGGCGCGATCGTCAGCTTGCCGGACTTGAACGACTTCACTGCCGCCATGATCTTGTCGCTCGGCACCGTCGTCCGCAGTTCGCCGGAAGCAGCGACCAAAGCCGTTGCCTCGATATCCAGATCCGTACCCGTGACGGACAACGTGCCGTCATCGACGACCAGCAGCAGGTTCGACAGGACCGCGATGGTGTTGCGCCGCTCGACGACGCCAGCAACCTGCTCCAACGCGCCGAGCAGCGCGTCGCGTTCGATCTCGATCTTCATGCGATCAATCCCGTCTTGTGACCGGTCTCGACGATCTCGACGAACCGCAGCGTCGGGGCCTTCGCAGGCAGCACGCGGATGATGTTCATCGTGCGCATCGCGTCGATCGTCGGCTGGATGACCTCGCGCGGCAGCTGTGCGCGCTCGGCAAGCTGGACGTCGGTAGGGCAGGGACGCCCGAACCGCGCCGCCTTTTTCAGGATCGGCAGCAAGACGTTGATGGCGGAGACGTCGTCCGGTGTCGTTCGCACGTCATGCCGTGGCTCGCGAAGCGGGCGCACGGCGGAGGCCGACTTGCTCGAACGCTGCGCGTAATAGCACCACTCGCCCGCGATCAGATCACTGCGCTTACGCAGCAGGTGGACAAGCCCCTGATCGGATAGTGTGCGCATGCGCTCAGCGCCGAGCGACGATGCCGGCAGAAAGGGACGGGTCGCATAGGTGAACTTGTCGCCTGACTTCGCGATGGCGAGCCAGTTCTCGATCTGGTCGACCGAGGCGATCAGCCCCTTGGCTGCGGCGAACGAACCCGGCGAGGCACTGTCCGAAGACAGCGGGGCCGCCTCGCCGGCACGAGCGACCGCCGGGGAACAGCCGCTCGTGAACTTGGAAACTGAAGTGGTCATGCAGCCCTCCGCAGGGTCTCGGCGGCGACGACGTCGAACCAGCCGCCAGCGGCGGGCCGATACCAATCGTTGATCGTCACCGCACGGCGCGTGAACGCGAAGATCTGATGTCCCACGAACGCGCCCGGCGTGAGCTCACCGGCCATCATCCGCTCCATGTCGATCTGACCCATGCCGATCTTGCGCAGCAGCTTGTCCAGCGTGCCGGCGGGTTCGCGCAGGATCCATTGCGCTAGGCGGCGAGCTCCTTCATTCGGCACACGAACGCCGAGGCGCAGGCGGAGTATCTTCATCGTTCACCTCCATGAATTGAGCGGGCCAGCGCCCGCATGCCGACCGCCACGCGGATCACGTGGTCGAGTTCGCGCTCAAGCTTCGCGGCGTCGACCGGGCAGAAATTGCCATCCGCCAGCCCGGCGCAAACCACGCGGGTCGTGTCGTTGAATTCGCTGGAGAGCGCCGACATCATCGTTAGCAAATCGCTCGTGCCGACAGGCGCGTTTGGGACCGATACGAACACGCCATCGGCCATCGCGCATAGCGTCGCGGTAATGATCGGCTCGCCAGCCAACGCTTCGAGGTCACGTACGACGTCGACTGGTGCGAAACACTCGGCATCCGCCTGGACTATCGACGCATAGCGAGCGAGTGTGCTCTTACCAACGCGACAGAACGACGCCGCTGCTTCGAGTCCGCCGATCCGGCTGACGAGTTCACCGAACTTAATCTTCAACATGCGGCCCTTGACCGCATCGGATGCAAGAACGCTCATGCTGGCACCGGGAGGGAAGTCGTTTCATTATTTCCCGATGACGCAGCAGCAAGTGTGCTCATAATTGGCAAATCGACGCCGCATTCGGCAGCGATGGCCGAGAACTTGTCAGAGGACCCTTCGTCTTGAGCTATGCGACGCAGATGATCCAGCCGGGACGGGGAAAGACCATTCTTCCGCCAGTTGTGGACGGTCGACACGCCGGTAAGCGCCTTGTTGGCAACCGCTGTGGTACCACCGAGCACATCGATGATGAGGTTTGCAAATCGATCCATGCGCTAGGATATGCCGAAACGGCAGATGACAAGCAAGCCATATTATGCCGCAATGGCATTTGCCATTATGGCAGGCATGCTCTTGATGTGCGGGGTATGGAAATCGCAGAAATCCGTGAGCTGATGCGAGCTAAGGGCTACGATCAGAGCGATCTGGCAAACCTGCTCGGGATCGATCCAAGCGCCGTCTCGAAGCGGCTGACCGGCAAGCGTCCGTTCAAACATACTGAGATGGTAAAGACGCAAGCGTGGCTACTGGGCAGCGCCCCTGCGACCGAGCTTGGTGGAGAGACGGTTCGCATGCTTCCAATAATCGGCCAGGTCGCAGCGGGTAGCTGGAAGGAAGCAGTTCAACAGCCGTCGGGCCATCTTCCACTGGCCGCATCGACGGCGCCACAGAACGGGGTTGTTCTAGTGGTGCAGGGCGACTCCATGGATCTAGAGATAGAAGATGGTGGCATGGTTGTTGTCGATACCGATGACAAGGCGCTCTATCCGGGCCATTTATTCGTCGTGCTAAACGAGCATGGCGAAACGACGTTCAAACAGTTCGAGAATGACCCGGCGCGACTAGTCCCGCGTTCGACGAACAAGTCTCATCGACCTATCCAGATTGGCGACGGACAAGCCTTCACGGTGATGGGGCGGGTGACTGCGCTTTACAGACGCCGCTAGAGCTACGGCTTCTTCGTAAGGCATCCACTCCGATTGCCGGTCCATTCCCCCAGGAACGGTAACGAAAAAACAGCCGTACTCGTCATACGAGCCCAGGCCTTGCGCGATTAGATCCTCGCGTGCGTGGCGTCCGCTTTTCCGCCAAGGGCCGATTGGCCGGCCGAAACACGTCGCCCGGTACCAAGTGAACATCTTCTGATTCAATGAGTCGCCCAAATCCCTACCTCCCAGCCGTGATCGGAAATGGAACAAACGAGGAACAGGATCAATATCGAAAATGAATTAATGCCAATACGGCAGATTATGGATTGACTGATTATGCCATAACGGCAGATATACCCCCATCAGGGCACCCCGCCCGATGGGAGTTGCGAATGCGCACCGACACCAAAGCCCGCCAGATCGAGCGGCCATGCTCCTTCGATCGTTTTCTAAGCGTTCTCAATAATCCCGCGCCGGCGTTTGCTGTCGCCCCGCGCGCGCTACGCGATCACGTAAGCAAGCGCGACTTCGGCGATTTCGGCGCAGTCCTGCTCGCGGAGCGGCCGGCGTCGACGGAATTGTCCGACCGCGTGGCGCGCTGGCGGACGGTTGAGGCGCGCGAGGATTTGCCGCTTCACGCACATCCGGATCAGTCCGCAGACGACCGTCGCCACCGGTTCGCGTTCACCGTGACGTCGCTCACACTGGCGTCGTGGATCATCATCGGCTTGGTTGCGGCCGCTGCCTCGGGGAAGCTGTAATGGACGGCCTTCCCAAGACGTTCACCATTCGCGAAGCGTTCGACATCCTTGGATGGCAGGGCAGCCGCAAGGGCCTCGCGCGCCATCTCCAGGCTGAAGGCTTCACCAGCGCGCTCGCCCGCGATGCCACCAGCAAGGCAGTGCGCATCATGTGGCAGCACCCGGCCCCGGTCATGGTCAAGGAATCTTGTCCGTGTCGCTGCCACACCGGCACCTGCGGCGCGAACGACATGGATCTCGCAGAGCGCTCGCTCCAGCTGGTCGAGCGCCTTCGGCTCAGCGACGCTGATACGATCACCGTCCTTCACGATCTGGTTCACCGCGCTGGCGTCAATTATGCGCAGGCCGCGCTGAAGCGGATCTCGCTCGATGCCGATGTGCCGTTCTGATGGCGCAGGACATCCCCCAGCTGATCGCCGACGCGCGCACGTTGCTTGCAACGCTGCCGTATCAGGCAACCGAACGTCTCACGCTGCTCGCCACGGTCGAGCAGCTGGAGAGGATGCACGCTGCGCTCAAGCCATTTGCCACTGCGCAGATGGAAGACGCGCACGGCGAGAAGCTCGCCGACTGGCAGGCTCAGCACGATAGCGACGGCGTGACCCTCAACTGGGATCCCGACTTCGCAGGCGGATCCACTCTCACCATCGGCCAGTTCAAACGCGCCCGCGCTGCATTTCGGGGAGAGCCATGATGGTGCCGGAACCTACCATGCGGATCATCAGCTGGGCTGCCACGCGAGCCGCTGAAGCAGTCGCCGAACGCGTTGCAGACCGCGTCATGAAGAAAGCCAAGGCCCGCGCACTTGCAGCCGTCCGCTCGGCGAACCGGCATGTCCGGAGTACCGCACGATGAAGCCACCGCTCATCATTGATAACTTTGCTGGTGGTGGCGGCGCGTCGACCGGTATCGAGCGTGCGCTTGGTCGCCCGGTCGACGTCGCCATAAACCACGACGCCGAAGCCGTTGCCATGCATCTGGCGAACCATCCGACGACGAAGCACTACTGCCAGTCGATCATGGCCGTCGACCCGCTGGAGGCAACGGGCGGCGCGCCGGTAGCGCTTGCGTGGTTCTCGCCCGACTGCAAGCACCATAGCAAGGCGAAGGGCGGCAAGCCGCGCGAGAAGAACATCCGGGACCTCGCGTGGGTCGTCGTGCACTGGGCTGAGCGCCTGCTGAAGGCGAAGCGCGACGGATCCGCCGCCATCCAAGTGCTGATGCTGGAGAACGTCGAGGAGTTCCGCCAGTGGGGACCGCTCGACGAGCACGGCCAGCCGATCAAGGAACGTAAGGGCGAAGAGTTCGACCTTTGGGTGCGTCGCCTGAAGCGGCTCGGCTATAAGGTTGAGTTCCGCGAACTGCGCGCCTGCGACTATGGCGCGCCAACTAGCCGCAAGCGACTCTACCTGATCGCGCGCCGCGATGGCCTGCCTATCGTCTGGCCCAAGCCAAGCCACGGCAAGCCGGGATCACCCGAGGTCGTGTCTGGCGAGCGCCTGCCATGGCGTACCGCTGCCGAATGCATCGACTGGTCAATCCCGTGCCCGTCGATCTTTGAGCGCAAGCGCGAACTGAAGCCTGCGACGATGCGTAGGATCGCGCACGGCGTCATGCGGTACGTCGTCAACTCTGCGTCGCCGTTCGTCATCCCGGTGACGCACCACGGGTCGGCCGATCGGTCATACAACCCAGCTGCGCCGCTTCCGACAGTCACCGCCGCGCACCGCGGCGAGATGGCTACCATCGACGCGGCCGTGATCCCGATCACCCACACGAGCAACGGCGCGACGGCCCATAGCACTCGCCAGCCGCTGCGGACGATCACGACGGCGAAGGGCGGTGAACTTGCGGCGGTGACGGCCACGCTCGCGCCGCACATTACGAAGTTCCGGACCGGTTCGGTCGGGTCCGAAGCTGGCGACCCGATGCCGACCGTCACCGCGAACGGTGACAGCGCCCGCCCGGCCGGGGCAACGCCGCTAGGCCTTGCCGCCGCGACGATGGTCCAGATGGGCTATGGCGAGCGGCAAGGGCAGGCGCCGCGTGCGCTCGACGTAGAAGCCCCCCTCGGGACGATCGTAGCAGGCGGCAACAAGCACGGGCTGGTCGTCGGGCACCTGGAGAAATTCAGCGAGAACAGCCGCGGCAAGTCGGCGACCGAACCGCTGGATACCGTCATGGCCGGCGCGCCGCGACACGCGGCTGTCACGGCGTTCCTTTCAACGTTCTACACGAACGGCGGGAAGCATGACGTCTGCGATCCTGCCCCGACGGTTATGGCCGGGAGCAACAAGCATGCCGTGGTCTGCGCGCACATGGAGCAGGCGAACACGGGGCGGGTAGGGCATGCTGCCAATGATCCGGTATCGACGATCACCGCAGCCGGTTCACATCAGCGCCTGGTGGAAACGACCATGGTCGACGCTAGCGCGCTGCCGCCCGAGCAGCTCGATCGAGCCGTTCGCGTTGCCGCGTTCCTGATCAAGTATTATGGGAACGAGGTCGACGGCCACGGTCTTGCCGCTCCAATCGGAACGGTGACCACGAAGGACCGCTTTGCCGTTGTCACGGTGACGATCGACGCGATCACTTACGTCATCGTCGACATCGGCATGCGGATGCTGTCGCGCCGCGAACTGGCGAACGCGCAGGGTTTTCCACGCGATTACACGTTGGATCCGGTCGGGCCGAAGGGGAAGCCGCTAAGCATCAGCAGTTCGATCCGGATGATTGGCAACAGTGTCTGCCCCGACGTCGCCGAACTGCTCGCTAGCGCGAACGTACCGCTCGAATGGTTCATGCAGGTGGCAGCATGACGGCGAGCAACGCTTACCGAAAATCAGTCGTCGTCACAGTGATTGGCCCGCTGTTCAAACCGGAGCGCCTAAACCTGTTTAATACGGCTGAACGAACCAAAATTTCGAGTTCTTTGGCGGTCAAACGGGACTTCGCAGATAAATATTGCCGGAACGCTGCTGGCGACATTTGTCCTCGCACTACGTTCGTGAGCGGCAAGAACACCCCCGGGGCACTGTCGTCGATGAATGTGACCTCAAAGGTTCCATCTGCGCTAACCGACGTAGATCCATGTGATTCCATGGTTAATTTGATCGCTGGTGCGTGGAGTAGAGTCAACGTCGGATACGGACCGCTAGCGATACGAGGCGCGTCATGAGCGAGCGTCCCCGCTTCATCTACGCCTACCCCGAAATGGCGCAGGTCGCCGAGGACGTCCGCAAGAACCGGGCGGAAGGTGACCCAACGCTGGTCGCGTCCGGCAAACTGTCCGCCGAGGACGCCGCCGCCCGCCTACGGATCTCGACCGCCATCGCCGTCGACTGGGCACATTACGCGGGCACTGAGCTTCCGCCGATCAAGGGCGCGACCGACGAGGAGAAGATTGCGGACCTAGAGGCCGTGCTGTCCGGCGCGACGAAGCGTCGCGATCATGCGCGCCAGGCGATCGTCAGCGAATACGGCGAACGGTTCTTCGTGCGATCAATGGCCGAGCTATGGGCGTTGGTCGACATGCACGACACCACGACCGCGCGCGTCCTGCCGTATCTTCACTGGGAGAGCTACGCGGCCGCGCTGGAGGCCATGCTGTGGTGGCAGCAGCGCGCACCGTATTGCAATCGGCGCGCGATCACCTTCGCGAACATCGAGCTTCGTAAGATGGGCTACTTTCCACACGAGAGGGCAGCATGAATCTGGCGCGCCTCGAAAAGCTGCCCGACTGGCCGGCTCGCATGACGGCCGATGTAGCTGCCATCTACATGGGCATATCGAAGTCGACATTCGCGACGCGGTTCGGCGCGATCGGCGTGAAGGAGGGCGCGAACGTCCTATGGGCGCGTGTCCAGCTGGACGGGATCATTGCCAAGCAGTTCGCGATCCCCCAGCCTGCCAGCAAGGTTGGCGGAGATACCTCGTGGGACGACTTGCGGTGAAGAACGTCACCGAACGCAAAGGGCTGCTGTACTTTCGGCGCAAGGTTGCGGGGAAGGACACGTACATCCGCCTGCCGGCGGTCGATAGTCCGGACTTCGCCGCGGAGTATTCGCGACTGTCGAAGCCTGAGACCGTTATCGTCGGACCGGCGCGAGGCACGCTCGGCTGGCTGGTGGCGGACTATCGGGCCAGCCCCGAGTGGAAGGCAAAGGCCCTCAAGACGCGCGAGAACCAAGGGCGGTATCTCCAGCTGATCGCCACCATGCACGGTCACCGGACCGTCGCAGGCGTCCGGCCGGTCAGTCTGTTCAAGATGCGCGATGCCTATGCAGATACCCCCGGCAAGGCGAACGTATGGCTGAGCGCTTTCGGCTCGCTGATGCGTCACGCGATCAAGCTGGGGCTGCGCGACGACAATCCGTGCGACAAAATCCCGATTCTTGCGATCGGCGAACACGAGCCATGGCCGGCTGACCTGTTGGCGGTATGCCTTGCCGAGGCAACACCGATGACCCGACTCGCGATCGTCACCGGGCTATGCTCCGGGCAACGGGTGAGCGACTGCGTCAGGATGCAGTACGGATGGATCACCGCCGGCATCATGGAGTTCACGCAGGTCAAGAAGCGCAAGGGCGGCGTGACCAAGGACGTCGCAGTCCCGATGCATCCCTTCTGGCTGGAGGAGCTTGCCAAGCTGCCTCGCCGGTCGGTGACCCTGCTCTACGAACGCTCGGGCGCGCCGTTCAAGACGACGGCCGCGATTCAGGAACGGCTGCGTAAGCTAATGTCGGAGCCGGCGGTGCAGGAAGTGATCGCGGATCTGATCGCGCGCGAGATGATCGTAGAGAATGCCACCTTCACGTTTCACGGTCTGCGTAAGAACGCGTGCTGCTACCTTGTCGAATGCGGCATCAACGACAGCGAGATCGGTGAGATCCTCGGCATGTCGCCGGAGATGGTGCGCCACTATAGCAAGCGCGCGAGAGCGCTGATGGTGGCCCGCGGCGCGGCCGATCGAATGACCGGGGGCAAGATAGTGGCGTTGTCGCAGGCCAAGCAGGGGAATTCGAATGGAGCTTGAAGCCAACCGCTTCGCAGCATACGGGCCCACCAATATGATTTTGTGCAACGAATTTCGTCCGATCGATACCGATCGTTCGGCCAAACATCGTCCTTCCGCGGAAGCCGTGGCCAAAGCTGCCCTTCTCAATTTCCTACGGGATAACGGCAGCCTAACCGGTTACACGGCAGCCACCACCGAGTTGATACTTGATAAGCATTCAGTTCGAGCTGACGTTGTCCTGTGCGATGAACATGGATTGCACTGCTTTGAGATAAAGACCCAGCGCGACACATTGTCGCGGTTAGATAACCAGATCGCGACGTACGCAAGGCATGGTGACCGTGTTACGGTTGTCGCAGCAACCAAGCATATAAACGCGGTGATATCCCGCGTACCCGATTATGTCGGCATCTACGAACTGCTGTCATTCGCGGGTGTGCGCGTTGTACGCGAAGCTATCATTTCACCCGTCCTCGACGCCGACGCTATGCTTTCGATATTGCCAGTATCGGAAATTGCTACACGCCTTGGGGTGACTGGCCGGATACGCTCCGAAGCGGTGAATAAGGCACGGCTTCTCGCGGCAGAAGATAAGAGAGCAGCTGTTCTCAAATTTTTTCGCGAACGCTACCTGCCAACCACGAAGGCCTTTCTGCGAGCTTCACGTCGACGAGCTATCTTGCCGAAAGACTTGATTCATCTGAAGCGATGGCTTCGCGGACGCGCTTCGACAATTAAGTCAGAATCAATGTCGCCTATTAGCCTCGTTGGTTGTCAGGATGAGCAAATGTACCAGCAGGTCGGAAAAAGCTTTAGCCCGGTGCCGGATGACGTGCGGCGGTTGCTTCTGGGCTAATCTGTCCATGGTTCATCAGTCGATAAAGGCGTGCCGGCCGAAGTAGCCTGCACATGCATGTGCAGATGGACTCGAATGGTTGTCCAACGACCGGCGCCGTTCAAACCTTCCATGTTCCCTGCTGCAGCTTCTCGTATGCGATGGGCGCCCCAACAGTTGTTGGTTTCGTCCCATTTGGGGTCGTTCCTCACGAGAGAAGCGGCCATTTCGAAGCCTTCCTTTCTCCTGTGATAAATCCAGTCTCCCGCAGTTGGATAATCCACTCGTGGAACACCCTTAAACGCTGGATCTCGCTCCGAAACGTAAACGGCCGCATGGTCGCCGTAGCCAAGTGATATACCGGAGTTTACTAGCGGTGGGCTCGCTTTTAACAAATCAAACAGTCGGCGCTCTTTGAGAGGTAAGCACGCGTATTCCTCACCGAAAGATTTAAATTCGCTCGGCCAACTCGATGCCACAAAAACGTGATCGCGCTGCCCACCAGTCACTAAGCTGTTCGCAGATAGTATGGCTCCTTGAGCGGGTATTCCTATCGATGTCAGATCATCGTTCGGTTTGATCTGCTCGTAGTCGTAGACCATCAGAACCGGCGATGCCCCAAGGGAGATCCCGGTAAGCGCAGCCGCTTCGGTGAGGTTCCAGCCGTGGGTTCGTCGAAATCGAAATATGATTCCGCGGCCGAGTTGCATTAACCGGTCGACTTGGAGTTGGAGAGTAAGAGGGTCAGCAGACCACTGCACAACGGGAATGCGGCGGACGTCCTCAGCGATAAAGTTGCACCACGCGTCAAACCCACCTGCCGGGTTACTTAGGGCCTGCATTTCACGGTACCCGCGAATGGCCCATTCACGCCGATCCTCGGTTTTGTAAACTTTGTCAGCGTTAAAAAACGGCGCAGCTAAATCCATTCCGATGACTCTGTCGCCGAATGCCCTCTCTATGTGATCGGCAGAGCGTCTTATCGGTCCGCCATGATCCTTCTTTGGATTAGGCCATGCTTGCATCCGCACGAGTGGGAAAATTGCGTCTTTTACAGGTTCAGAGAGGCGAGATAGCGCTTCACACTCACTCATGCGAATTGTAAGATTTGGACAATACTGCGGCGTTGGCAACGAGATTCTCCCGCCACCACTTGGCTTAGGTTAGGACCCCAAGCCTTATGTTCATAGCGGCAGGAGAAACCTGCAATGATTCTGCAAGCTTTTCAACGTTCCTCTCACCGGTGTTCATCAGCTGGGTGATTAACGGCCAAGGCATCAGTATCTCGGCGGCTAGCGCGTTAGCTTCATACTCGCGCTGCTCTGATAACCCGCTGCGGTAGAATGTGTCATCGACCAGTTCGTTTCCAATCACGTCCCTGTGCAGAACGAAATGGGCAATTTCATGAGCGATTGTAAATCGTTGCCTGTTGCGGTGTTCGTGACGATTTACGCGTATCGTCCACGTTTTTCGATCCTCCTTATCGAGGACTAACATTCCCGACACGGCCAAGGGCAGGTCACTGATTACAACCTTGACGCCTAGGTCTGCTGCGATGGCACCGACCTTTACCGGCGCCTGTTCTTGATTCCGAGAGATCGCGTCCGCAGCGTACGGCGGAAGCTGCGAGATGCTCAGTCGTGCCATTCTGTATCATGTCCTTGATGTTCGGGTGCCGCGTCGGCGGTTAAGATTGAAGCACCCAATGCGTCTTGAACTGCATCTCGGGCTCGCAACTCCATCGCAACAGTTAGTGCAGCGTCGATACGTTGGCCGAACGCCTCGGAGTTTAGATAGGTTTCGCTTCCCGTTTTGGACGTTTCTACCGCAAGTTTTTCGGCCATTCCGCGGAGGGTCTGGTAACCCCAGATTGCCGCCACCGCGACGATGAAGCCGATAAACGTGACGATGAGCGATACGACAGAAAGTAGGATCGCGATGAGATCCTTATACTCCCAAGCGCCAGGCTTGATCAGCGCCGCCCCCTGCACATCCAGCAAGAGGAGTAACATTCCGAACATGACTATGTTCGCCGCTAGTACGGCTCGTTTAATCCAGCGCATCATACCGGATCATCGCCGTCATCGTTCAACGAAACAAGGGGCCACCGGCGGTCGGGGGCAAACTGAAACCATTGGCGGGGGCAAAAATCACTTCACCACTTTAAAAACGTAATGTTTTCAATGTGGTGACCCCTACGGGAATCGAACCCGTGCTTCAGCCGTGAAAGGGCCGCGTCCTAACCGCTAGACGAAGGGGCCTGCGTGGTGGAGGCCGACTAAGGGGAAGGGGGCGGTGCGTCAAGCGTTTCGG
>Ga0308164_10000843_pt1 | contig 41560 bp, 34 predicted proteins | sample PhyTR2_FD_201031 | JGI IMG/M metagenome (GOLD analysis project Ga0308164, IMG submission 201031) | Phyllosphere microbial communities from UC Gill Tract Community Farm, Albany, California, United States - DLSLT.R2 | ecosystem: Host-associated > Plants > Phyllosphere > Unclassified | place: USA...
AGCGTATTTTTGTATCGTTCTGCGTGCCTGCCGGAACTTTAAGTTTAACCTTTCCGTCCAGCGTATCTACTGTCACTTCACCACCAAGTACAGCTGTATACAAATCAATTTCCCTTGTAACGTAGAGGTCATCGTTCAGCCTTTTAAAGGTAGGATCGTCTGCGATGGTAATCGTAATGAAAAGATCACCATTAGGACCGTTGTTTGCGCCCTGTCCACCCTGCCCGGCCAGTTTAATCACCTGCCCATTTGCAATACCCGCCGGAATGGTAATCCTCAGGTTTTTGCCATTAACCGTGATTGTTGGTTTATGTGTTGTTGCCGCTTCCCTGAAGGTAATTTTAAGTTCCGCCTGCAAATCCTGGCCTTTAAAACGGGCGCTGTTCCGTTGCGATCTGCTGCTACCGCCACCACCAAACATCGATTCAAAGAAATCTGAGAAATCGCCGCCGCCAAATCCGCCAGAGCCTCCGCCGAAACCGCCTGTACCGCTGCCAAAACCACCGCCGAAAGGATTTCCTCCTGCGCCACCAGATTGTCGCGATCCCTCAAACTGGTCTGCATGTTTCCAGTTTTCACCGTATTCATCAAATTTCTTGCGTTTTTCAGGATCATTCAATACCTCATTGGCCTCATTGATCTGCTGAAACATTTTATTGGCTTCCTTATCGTCAGGATTTAAATCCGGATGGTATTTACGCGCGAGTTTTCTGTATGCTTTTTTAATATCGTCCTGTGATGCTTTTTTATCAACCCCCAGAATCTTATAATAATCGATGTATGCCATAGTTTAAATAGATATCAATGCACAAATTTACGGTTTATATCGCTAAAAAGTCAGTCCCGGATACAATCTGCTGTCATAAAATATTCTGGTCCCAGGATCGGCCCTATGTTAATAAACTGCTTAGGTCAGGATTTGACAGTAAACCCATCTTCAGGGGCGCGGGATAACTTCACACGGGAGAAGCAGAGGCGACAATACCCCTTAATCCATTAGTTTTCTACAAATATTATTTATATTATTAAAGATTTTGATAAAGATAGCTTTAGGGAGTAAATTTTTTGCCGGAAAGTTTTAATATCTGTTTTTTTTGCGTAAGTTGTGATAAGGCAGGAAATAAATGCATTGAGACAGTTGAGACTGTTTTTAGATTAAAATTTATTTTTTTAGCTTGGCGATCTAATTAATAACCAAATGAAACCCCTTTCCATAAAGGATATTGCCAAGGCGGCAAATGTATCCATCACCACAGTCTCCTTCATCCTGAACGGCAAAGCCGAAAAAATGCGCATTAGCCAGGATATGATTACCAAAGTGGAAAAAATAATTAAGGAATTAGGCTTCAGGCCCAATCAGGTAGCACGAAGCTTAAGAACCGGCAATACAAAAACTATAGGCCTTATCGTTGAAGATATCTCGAATCCATTCTTCGCTTCAATAGCAAGACTCATCGAAGATAAAGCCTACCGGCACGGCTATAAAATCATCTATTCAAGTACGGAGAATAACCTTGACAAAGCCAGGGGACTGATCAGGATGTTTAAATCAAGACAGGTTGACGGTTATATTATCGCACCAATGACAGGTATGGAGGAAGACATCCGCGACTTGCTCAAAGACCGAACACCTGTAGTTGTATTTGACCGTCATTTACCAGGATTGAAGGTAAGTACTGTTTTGGTCGACAACTCTGAAGGAACTTATATTGCCACGCAATCATTGATAGAACACGGAAAGAAAAACATAGCTTTTGTAACAGTAGATGTTGAAGTGGAGGAGATTAAAGACCGCTATGCGGGATACGAAAATGCACTGAAATCCAAGGGGATAACACCTGATACGGAGATCTGCAAACTAATTCCTTTTACTAATACTGCGGATGAAACTACGGCAGAACTGATAGAGTTCTTCACTAAAAACCCCAGGATTGATGCGGTGCTTTTTGCAACAAATTACCTGGCAGTGAGGGGGTTGTTTTGCTTCAAAGAAATGAATAAACAAGTAGGGGAAGATTTCAGGGTGATTGCATTTGATGATCATGACATATTCAAGTTGCATTCGCCAAATATCAGCGCGGTTTATCAGCCAATTGAGGATATCGCAGATCAGGTGATTTCGCTTATACTGAAAGAGCTGTCTGTTGTTGATGTTTTCGAGGAAACTGAGTTTAAACAGGTTGTTTTGTCTTCAACTTTAATTGAACGGTAATAGGAGTGTTGTGAAGATCTTCATTAGGCTTTTAGGTTCTGAAGATTCTGCATGTTTGAAAAATGAGGTATTTGCGTTCCGGCTGGGAAAACGCTGCGCTACGCTTGCATGATCCCTATGCCGTCATGTCAAACACCTCATTTTTGCAATAGGAAACCTTTAGATATCCTGCCTGCAACCGATCACCTGTCCAAATCAAACCAATATCCCCGTTCTTTTAACGTCTTATCCATTTGTAGGTTATACCTCCTGCAATGTTAAACCTTTACATATTCCACCCTGCAACCGATCATTTTGTCCAAGTTCAGCCATATAGGCGTTCATTTACCGTTTCATCCATTTCAGGTTAGCAGGCATCCTGATGTATGCGTCCAGTAGCGAAATGCCCATTCCAAATGTCTTGCAAGCGATATATTCCAACTGGTCTTGTAATGGAATTTGCCGGCGATGCAACATGCACGGATATATTCCAACTGGTCTTGTAATGGAATTTGCCGGCGATGCAACATGCACGGATATATTCCAACTGGTCTTGTAATGCAATTTGCAGGCTATGCATCATGCACGGATGTATTCCAACTGGTCTTGTAATGCAATTTGCCGGCGATGCATCATACACGGATATACTCCAACTATTCTTGTAAAAGGATTTGCAGATTATGCATCGTGCACAGACATAATCCAACTGGTCTTTTAATGGAATTTGCGGGCTATAAATCATGTACGGATATATTCCACCTGGTCTTACAATAGAATTTGTAGACTATGCATCATGAACGGATATGTTCAATTGGTCTTATACTGCAATTTGCAGGCTATGCATCATGTACGGATATATTCCAACTGGTCTTGTAATGGAATTTACAGGATATGCATCATCCACGGAAACATTCAACCGGTGTTGTAATCGAATTTGCAGGTTATGGATCTAGCAATGGATATATTCTAAACCCGTCTATTAATGGAATTTGCAGGATATGCATCATGCACGGATATTTTTCAACAGGATTTGTTATGGAATTTGCAGGCTATGCATCATGCACGGATATATTCCAACTGGTCTTATAATGGAATTTGCTGGTTACGAATCATGCTCGGATATATTCCAACTGGTCTTGCAATAGAATTTGCACGCTATGCATCATGCACGGATATATTTATACAGGTTTTGTTATGGAATTTGCAGGCTATGCATCATGCACGGATATATTTAAACAGGTTTTGTTATGGAGTTTGCAGGCTAAGCATCTTGCAGAAGATTATCTAAAAAAAATGGTACCGTGTTTTCAATGCCTTCAATTGCGTTTCAGCAATTGGCAGCATTGAAAATATGGTGCCATTTTTTAAGCGAAGCTAGATGATCTCGAAAACCCTTACTAAAACCTACCCCTGCAAATCCTCCATTAAAGACTTAATCTTATTCCCTAATGCAGCATCCTCCTCCTTAAACGCAGCTTTATCCGCCAATGGCGCATTTACACTGCAATAAAACTTAATCTTTGGCTCAGTACCAGACGGACGTGCCGACACAATACTTCCATCCTCAGTGATAAACTGCAACACATCAGATTTCGGGAAGTCAAGCTGTGTCTTCTCACCAGTTGACAAGTCAGTCTCCACGCCAAGTTCATAATCCTTTAACAGGCTTACCTTAGAACCACCAAGCGTAACAGGAGGATTCTCCCTGAATTTCACCATCATCGCTTTGATTTCTTCAGCACCTGTTTTTCCTTTTTTCGTCAGCGATACCAATTCTTCCTTGTACAGACCGTATTCCACGTAAGTGTCAAGCAATGCATCGTATAAACTAGAGCCTTTATCTTTATAGAAAGCAGTCATTTCCGCAATAAACGCACATGAAATGATCGCATCTTTATCCCTTACCAATTCACCAATCAGGTAACCATAACTTTCCTCACCACCGCCAATGAAGGTCTTTTTGCCTTGCAGGCTGGTGATCAGTTGTCCTATGAATTTAAATCCTGTTAAGGTATTGTAACATGTAACATTTTTAGCTTCCGCGATTGCATCAATCAGGTTTGAAGTTACAATCGTTTTAACAATGTACTGGTTACCGTCAAGTTTGCCTTTTTCTTCCCAGGCGGTAAGCAGGTAGTTGATCAACAAACTTCCTGTCTGGTTACCGTTTAGTAATACAAACTCACCATCGTTATTTTTCACTGCAATACCCACGCGGTCAGCATCAGGGTCAGTCGCCAATACAAGGTCTGCATCAATTTCCTGAGCCAGTTTCAATGCTAAAGTAAGAGCTTCCTTTTCTTCAGGGTTAGGGTAAACTACCGTAGGGAAGTTTCCGTCAGGGGTACTTTGTTCCTTCACCAAAGTGAGGTTCGTAAATCCGAATTGCTCAAGTGCTTTAGGTACCAGCGTAATTCCCGTTCCGTGGATAGGAGAGTAAACTATTTTCAAGTCTTTCTGACGCGCAATCGCTTCAGGAGAAACCGATAATTCAGTAATTTTATCAAGGTATAACTGATCAATTTCTTCACCAATCAGCTCAACTTTAGCGTCATCACGGTCAAACTTAACTTCATCAATACTGTTGATTTTTCCCACTTCATCCATTACCATTGTGTCATCAGGGGAAGTAAACTGTCCACCGTCAGCACCGTAGGCTTTGTATCCGTTATATTCCTTAGGGTTATGTGAAGCAGTCAGCATTACTCCGCTGCGGCATCCCAATTCCCTGATAGCAAAAGATAACTCCGGCGTAGGGCGCAATGCTTTAAAGAAGTATACATGTATACCATTTGCCGAAAACACGTCAGCTGCTATTTTTGCAAAGTAGTCAGAATTGTTCCTGCTATCGTGGGCTATTGCAACTTTGATCTGCTCTCCAGGGTATTTGTTTAGCAGGTAATTGCTCAATCCCTGCGTAGCTGTTCCGATAGTATACTTATTTATACGGTTAGAGCCTGCACCCATGATACCACGCAAACCACCGGTACCAAATTCAAGGCTTCTGTAAAAAGCATCTGTCAACTCTGTTGATGCGTCTTTATCAATTAGTTGTTGAATTTCGTTTTTGGTCTCTTGATCGTAATTGCCGTTAAGCCATTCGTTAATGGTGTTCTGTGTAGCTACTTCTAGTTGCATGTTTTCAGTTAAATTATTAGGTATTATTATGTGGTTAACAAAAATTGGGGCAAGTGTGTTTGGTCGTTGTTTAAAAACATTGCTGAACCCTAATTTTATTTTGTTTATATCGTGATTATTAAGCGCGTTTTGTTAATTTCACGCCCCAATACAATTATATACCAAAAAAACTGAATTTAAAATACCTGCATCAAATAAAATTGATCAGGCATGTAATTTTCAGTCAAATCATTAAAATAAATTAAGAAAATGAAAATTTTAAAGTTTGGCGGAACTTCTGTCGGAAGTCCCGAGCGGATGACGAAATTGCTGGATATCATTAATCCGGCTGAAGAGCAAATTGTAGTTTTATCGGCCGTGTCCGGTACTACAAATAGTTTAGTGGAGATTTCAGGCAAACTTTTAAAGGAAGATAAACAGGGGGCGTTAACTTTGATTAACGCTTTAAGAGAAAAATATAATGTTTTTGTAGCTGAATTGCTTCCAGAAGGCGATTTCAGGGCACAGGGTCAGGAAGTGGTAGATTATCACTTTCAGTTTTTGGCTTCCCTTGCCAATGATATGTTTACCCCGGTGGAGGAGAAGATCGTCCTTGCCGAAGGCGAACTGCTGTCAACTACTTTGTACCATATCTATCTGAAGTCTATCGGAGTACCTTCAGTGTTGCTTCCGGCGCTCGACTTCATGAAGATCGACGAAGACAACGAACCTGATATTGCATTCAGTACGGCTAACCTTAAGCCTTTACTTGAAAAACATGCAGGTAATAAATTGTTCATTACGCAGGGTTTTATCTGCAGGAACAGCTTTGGGGAAGTAGATAATCTTCGCCGTGGCGGGAGTGACTATACAGCATCTCTGATTGGTGCAGCAATACTGGCGGAAGAAGTTCAAATCTGGACGGATATCGACGGTATGCACAACAACGATCCCAGAATTGTAAAAGGAACCAAGCCAATTTCGCACCTTTCTTTTGATGAGGCCGCAGAGCTGGCGTATTTCGGTGCAAAAATCCTTCACCCGCAATCGGTATTCCCGGCTGCAAAATTTAAGATCCCGGTGCGTTTGCTCAACACCATGGAGCCTTCAGCGGCGGGAACTTTGATTTCAGCGGAAAGCGAAAAAGGAAAGATCAAATCTATCGCTGCCAAAGACGGCATTACAGCAATTAAGATCCAGTCGAGCCGTATGCTTTTAGCCTATGGTTTCCTGAGAAGGATATTTGAAATCTTTGAAAGGTACAAAACGCCGATTGACATGATCACTACTTCTGAAGTAGCGGTTTCGTTGACAATCGATTTTACGGATAACCTGGAACAGATTATTGAGGAACTGCATGATTTTGGATCGGTGGATATCGACCGTGATATGAGTATTGTTTGCGTGGTAGGAGATTTTGGAGCAGAAAAACATGGTTTTGCTGCCCGGGTACTTGACTCTGTAAAACATATCCCTATACGGATGATCTCTTACGGAGGCAGTAACTATAATATTTCACTGTTAATTCACACGAATGACAAAACGGAAGCACTAAGAAGTTTACATAACCGTATTTTTGAATAATACGGAGGCTATCTCTTTTTGATCCACACCAGGATGGCGATGACGATAAACAGGAGCAGGACAGAAAGTCTCACCCTGCGGTCGTACTCTTTCCTGGTGATTTTGGCACGCTGGAGATCGAAATAGTTACCCATGTAAATCAATACCATTCCAACTAAACAAAATACAATAAGATATTTAAACATTATGTTTTCTAACAAAGATATATCGCAATTTACAGATTTAGAAACACCTTTTTATTATTATGATCTGGCATTGCTGCAACAAACGCTTGATTCATGCGCTACTGCTGCGAAAGTTCACGGTTTCCATGTGCACTACGCCATGAAAGCTAATTTTAATGATACACTGCTTGACAGGATCAAAGCCACGGGTTTTGGTGCGGACTGTGTAAGTGGCAATGAGGTGAAAAAAGCAATTGAACGCGGGTTCGACCGTCAGCACATCGTATTTGCGGGTGTAGGAAAATCGGACAGGGAGATTAACGAGGCGCTGGACCAGGACATTTTCTGCTTTAATGTGGAGTCTGTACAGGAGCTTGAAGTGATCAATGAACTTGCAGGAAAGAAAAATAAAAAAGCTAAAATAGCAATCAGGATCAACCCTAATGTTGATGCACATACACACCATAATATCACAACGGGACTCGACGAAAATAAGTTTGGAGTAAACGCCTGGGACCTTCCTGCCTGCGCGGATGCACTAAAGGTGTCGGCCAACCTTGAATTCATTGGGATTCACTTCCACATCGGTTCGCAAATTACAAACCTTGACGTGTACAAAAACCTTTGTGTACGTGTAAATGAATTTGCTACCTGGTTTGAGGAACGCGGTTTCATGGTGAAGGTTTTAAATGTTGGGGGTGGCTTAGGAATTGACTATCATAACCCGCAACAACAGATTCCTGATTTTACGGCATACTTTAAAATATTTAATGATTTCCTAGAACGCAGAGACAATCAGGAGGTACATTTTGAACTGGGCAGGGCTCTCGTGGGGCAATGCTCTTCGCTAATCAGCAAGGTGCTGTATGTTAAAAACGGTAAAAAGAAAAACTTCATTATCCTTGATGCGGGTATGACTGAGCTGATGCGCCCTGCTTTGTATCAGGCGTATCACCAGATTGAAAATATCACCAAGCAGGATGCGGAAGCAACAGTGAAATATGATGTTGTTGGGCCAATTTGTGAAAGTACTGATTGTTTTGGCAAAGAGGTTTTGTTGCAGGAAACGCAGCGGGGCGATCTTGTTGGGATCAGGAGTACTGGGGCATATGGCGAGGTCATGAGTTCGCATTATAATTTGCGGGAGAATGTAAGGGTTGCGTTTAGCGAGTAAGCAAAAAACAACTTTTTAACTAAATCCAATATCTATATCAAGATCCATTAGATTTTCCTTTATTGAAAAAAGGTGCTATTATTTTCTTCCTCATTCCCTGGTATTCGGGAATGCATGTCAGAAAACAACAGCACCTTTTTTTTATAGTACATCCACTGGGATCATCTTACCCTGCACCGTTGATTGCATTTGCTTTCACGCTGTTCCATATATATAACTCATTTGTTAATCGCTTATCTAACGTATACAAGCATCTTTTCATACCATTCGGGATAAACTGGTTCCTTTCGTTATCATCGCACGTGCAAATTTTAATACTGGAACTTTTTTAAAAGATCCAGTAGATTTTGCTATAATGAAAAAAGGTGCTATTATTTTCTTCCTCATTCCCTTGTATTCGGGAATGCATGTCAGAAAACAACAGAACCTTTTTTATAGTGTATTCACTGGGAATTTCTTATCTTGCACCGTTCATTGCGTTTGCCTTATCTCCCTTTCCTCATCCCGCAACCTTGTACCTGGGTCCATTATATGACTACAGAGATTTAAGATGCAGGTTACTTTTTCTTCGCGGTAACGAATATAATTACACCAGCCAATAGGACAACGCCGCCGGCATAGGGTGGCCAGTTGACGGTTTTTTCGCGGTCGGCTGATACCTGGATGGGTCCTGCATCGATTATTTTTTCCTTTTTAGTGTAAGTAAATCCGGTCCATAAAAGGAGGACGGCGCCCAGTACTATTAAAATCAATCCAACGCTCTTGTTCATTTTGTTTTAGTTTAAGGTTTATTCTTCCTCAAAGAAGTCGCCCAAACCACCCAGGTAATGTTCCGTAATTCCTGCAGTGAAATCGTCGTAGTCCTCATCAGGGATGTTTGTCTGCACAAATTCCAGTGAGGTACCTTTTTTATCAGGGTGCAGTTTAATGGTAACGATGGATGGTTCGTTGTCTTCTCCGAAGTACCACTGTTGTACAATTCTTTTGCCAAAGTCAAATTCAATGTTTTTTCCAACAATATCACCGTCCCAAAATGAGAATTCTGTACCCGGTTCTTCGGTAAATTCTACATCGGCACCAGTCCATAGCTGGATGCTTTGCGCTTTGGTCATCGCCAGGTACACTTCTTCAGGCGGGGCCGGCAGGGGGTAGTATTTTTTAAAAGTCTTCATTTTTTATTGTTTTAATCTCGTCTTACCGTTCGGTATTTAAGGGAAGTGCGTCTGTATTGTTATTTGTGCTAGTCTTATTTTCGCTGTCCGTATTGCTACTCGCATTTTCGCTGTTCGTAATGCTATGCGTGTTTTTGTTGTCGGTATTGCTATCTGTGTTTTTGTTGTCGGTATTGCTATCTGTGTTTTTGTTATCGGTATTGCTATTTGTGTTATTGTTTTCTATATTGCTATCAGTGTTTTCGTTGTCTGTATTGCTATCTGTGTTTTTGTTGTCGGTATTGCTATCCGTGTTATCGTTGTCTGTATTACCGTCATCCGTATTTACAGTTCCATCACTTCCTGTAACCTGATGAGGTTTAGGGCGGCTTCTGTTCTGGCTTTTGAGGTAAGCTTTGAACCTATCATTTTTAAGCTGCATCAAAGCCTGTTTCCAGTGCGATTCCGGATAACTAAACACAAACGTTTCTTTTATCCTGATCGATTCGTGCAGCAGTTTTAGCCAAAGATACAACATACCTGCAGCTAAAACTATCTGTGTCAAATTTCCGGTGATTTTACCAAACTTGCCAATACTCATGTCAAATAGTACTTCGGCCACTAAATGCAGGGCAAAAATAGCCATCACAAAAATTGAATACCTGATCATTTGCAAAGGAAACTCTTTCCTCCTGTTGAAGAAAAGAATGGTCAGCAATACCGTCCAGTTGAACCTGATAGCGTATCCAATAGTCTCCAGGCCTGAAACAGCAACAATAGCACCTTTGGCAACAATTCCGTAGTGCTTCAGGTCAGTCCAGAATTCCTGGTTGAAATAAGTTGTCCTGAACATGGCGGAGGGGATACCGAAAATCAGCAATACCAATACAATACCTACAATAACCAGCCAGCCGCCTATAGGTTTTGCATTGGCAAGTTCATCGAGATCAAAGGCTGACACCTGTTGATGGATGCTGATGAAATAGAAAGAGGTGGCCAATAAGGTGATGATCGCCAGCATGATCATGTACGGGTTTACAGCAGTTATCCCACCCGGACTTCGGCGCAATATCGTATAGGCAAGCAGATCATTTATTTTTTCCGTGTCACTGGTATATTTCCTAATGTCCTGTTCGGCTATGTGATCGGCTAAACTGCGGTATACGTAGTTCAGTTTCAGATTGTTCCCGCGGAGGAAAGTATTGAGTTCAAAATAGTAATTGTCGGTCTCAACCGTATGCGCTTCATTGCTCAGCTGCGGCATAAAGGGGAAATCTATTGAGATATTTTGTTCAACGTTAATTGGGTACTTCAATGCAATAGGTTGCGAACGGTTTTTATCGGTAATGCGCCTTAGGTTATTGCTGATCAGGTCTCCGTAGAAATACGTATACTCCCGGCCATTTTCTCCTTTTTCTTTATTCCAGATATTAGGGATCACATAAGATTCTGTAACTTCTATCAGATTTTTTTCTTCATCGTCTTTAAACTGAATCGCATCCGCTGTTTCAATGCCCGGGTAGTACCGCGCAATATAATCCAGAAACGACTTCTCCATAGACTCTTCACCATCTTCTGCAAGCTGGCCCCTCAGGTCGTCTGCATAATTATCAGAGTACCTGCTATGTATCACCAGGGTCGTTTTAGCAGATTTTACCGTATCGGCTACTTTAAAGGTCAGATCGGCAATTAGTTTTCCGGTTGCAATACTTACCACCTCTTCAGGTTTTTCAGTACCAGGTCTCAGCACCAAAGCCTCACCATAATTTGGAAAGTAGGTGTTTTCAAAACTTCCACGCTGGTTTGAGATCGTAGGATCTATCCAGGTCTGGGTATTGTGATGGTCTACCATAACCACCACATGGTTAAACAGGGTAGGGCTGGGCAAAAATCCGCTGGTTTTTTTACCTGAATACGTGTCTATATAACACATAAAAGCCTCGACTTGCATCTTCTTCAACAGGTAAATCAGCAGGAGTGATTTATCCTTACAATCCCCATAGCGCTGTTGTAATACCTTTTCCGGCGAATTAGGCCGTTGTGAATACTCGCCCATTTCAATACCCATGTACCTGATTTCGTCCTGCACAAACCTGGTCGCCAGTAGCATGTATTGCGTAGTATCATAACGTGCTTCCTCCTGCAATTCACTGGCTTTTTTGTCCAGCAATGGGGTTTTTAGGTTAGGGTAGCTATTTGTTTTGATGCCCCAGTCCACCACGTCGCGCCACGACTGGTATTCAGATATCTGTGTGTGTTTAAAAGGGTTGTACCATGATGGCTCATAATCGGCATAGTCGTAAGTACGTGTCAGGTGACTTTCCCATTCATAGATCTTCTGTCCGTTCCTTTCGCTGGTTTTAGGTGCCTTGTCAAAGTTGAAATTTCTAAACTTCAAGGACCTGTTTTTATTGATAATCAGGTTCGTGTAACGGTGTCCGATGGTGCTTGCACCCTCAAAATAAAAGTCGTCCGTAAACTTATTGCCAAATGCCGGGTTTTTTCCTTTCAGTGTATAGGCCCACTCAATGCGGTCGCCTTTTCTAATGTCTCCCAAAATCATGTACGCTTCATACGTACCGCTATAGATGAAACGTGAGAGTTCTTTCTCGTTCTGCTGCACTTTAAAGTCCCTGGCATTCAGTTTGTCCATCGGCTGGCCGTCCCGCCAAACAATGATCTTATGGAAAGTCAGCTTTTGGTACAAAGGATCATAAGTAACAGAAATTTGTGAGCCATTCTGTACACCAGCACCAGATACAATCTGTCTCACGGCGTGGACATAATTTTCCTGGAGCTCGGCCTGATTCTGATCTTCCAGCAGGGAGAGGTAATAGCCGTCGGAGATGTTCTTTTTCTTTGGCGTATCCCCCGATGAGTTCACCTTAACAATCCATGCCGGTTCCGTTCTTGAAATGGAGAAGTTTTTACCCTGGGCGGCGGCCTGGGATAAAAACCCGCAAATAATTAAAAAGAGTAATCCAACTTTTTTGGGCAGTTCCTGAAACATGATGAGAGGTTAAAAATAGAGAGGCGTAAATTGTGTTTTAAAGCTTTGATATTTTATGTGAAAGCATTGATATTTATTAGAAAGCGTTGATATTTTATTTGAAAGCGTTAATCCCGGTTACATCCATTCCTGTAATCAGCAAATGAATATCATGCGTACCTTCATAAGTCACTACAGATTCCAGGTTCATCATATGCCGCATGATCGAATATTCTCCGGTGATGCCCATTCCGCCCAGCATCTGCCTTGCATTTCTTGCAACATCCAGTGCAACCTCTACACTGTTCCTTTTCGCCATCGAGATTTGCTCTGCACTGGCCCTGTTTTCACTTTTCAGTACCCCCAGGCGCCATACCAGCAATTGCCCTTTGGTAATTTCGGTAATCATTTCCGCCAGTTTTTTCTGCTGCAGCTGAAAACCACCAATAGGTTTACCAAATTGTACGCGTTCTTTTGCATATCTGAGTGCCGTATCATAACAATCCATTGCTGCACCCAATGCTCCCCAGGCAATACCGTAACGTGCCTGGTTCAAACATCCCAGCGGACCTTTCAGTCCCGAAATTTCAGGGAATATATTTTCTTTAGGTACTTTCACATTATCAAATACCAGTTCACCCGTGGCCGAGGCCCTCAGACTCCATTTATTGTGTGTTTCAGGGGTAGTAAAACCTTCCATACCACGCTCCACAATCAACCCGCGAATCTTGCCGGCTTCATCCTTTGCCCATACCACAGCAATATCTGCGAATGGCGCGTTGGAGATCCACATTTTTGCACCGTTCAACAGGTAGTGGTCGCCCTTGTCTTTAATGTTGGTCGTCATCCCGCCTGGATTAGATCCATGATCAGGCTCTGTCAATCCAAAACATCCCATCAGTTCCCCCGTAGCCAGTTTAGGCAGGTATTTACAGCGTTGCTCTTCAGATCCGTAAGCAAATATTGGATACATCACCAGCGAACCCTGCACCGACGCCGTTGACCGTATACCTGAATCCCCGCGTTCCAGTTCCTGCATAATGATGCCATAGGCGATATAGTCCAGTCCTGCGCCACCATATTCAACCGGAATAGTCGGCCCGAAAGCACCAATTTCTCCTAGTCCCTTAATCAGATGTTTAGGGAATTCGGCCTTTTGCGCATAATCCTCTATTACAGGACTTACTTCCTGTTTTACCCAGTCGCGCGCCGTAGAGCGGATCAGTTTATGTTCTTCAGATAATAATTCGTCAATCAGGTAATAATCGGGTGCTTCGTACAGGTCTTTCTTTCCAGATTTGTTCATGGTATACAGTATATTTGGTGAAGCTTATCATCGCCTCCTTATTGTTAATTGCAGGGCCTTGTCTATGCAGAGTGGTATTTCCGGGATTTCCCGACAGGGCCTGTTTCAAAGGTAATAAATTCAGGTAATGGCTGGTTATAACCAATCAAAAAATTAATTTTGCAGAACAGACTAAACTATATGACCTTTTTACAAACTGTTGCTTTAAATGATGTTAAATGTTTCGCGTATCATGGATACTATCCCGAAGAGCAGCTTACGGGAACAGAATTCCTGGTCAGTGTTGAGGTTACTTTTACCCCTTCGGGCGATACAGAAGACCTGCAGCGCACAGTAAACTACGAAGTGCTCAATACCATCATTCTTGAAGAAATGCGCAGCACCAAAAAACTGCTGGAATCCGTAGTGAAACTGATCCTCGATCGGGTGATCAGCACTTATCCTTTTGTATTAACCGCAGTGGCGGGCATTAAGAAAATGCATCCACCTATGCCGGGGGAAATCGACCACTCCTTTGTGCAATTGTCTTACCGTTCCGATAAAAAGAATTAGCCCATAGTGGCACAAAAATATATCTATGTCAACAGCAATAAACTATACCAAAATCACCAGTGATTTCCTACAGCAGATTGGCCTGGCCGTAGGAGCGGAGAACGTATTTACCGATAACGATTCTTTGGCAGATTACAGTCATGACGAAACAGAAGACCTGCATTTTTACCCCGAAGTAGTGGTGAAACCGGCAGATACAGCAGCCGTTGCGGCCTTGCTTAAACTTTGTAATGAAAACCAGGTTCCCGTAACGCCAAGGGGTGGTGGCACAGGGTTAAGCGGTGCGGCATTGCCCATTTATGGCGGCGTATTGCTGTCCATGGAACGATTTAAAAAGGTCATTTCGATAGACACCGATAACCTGCAGGCGACAGTTGAGCCCGGGGTAATAACCGAAGAGTTTATCAATGCGGTGGGCGAAGTGGGATTATTGTACCCGGTAGATCCATCGAGTAAAGGCTCTTGTTTCATCGGCGGAAACGTGGCACATGGTTCGGGCGGCCCGAGGGTAGTTAAATACGGGACTATAAGGGAGTATATCCTTAACCTCGAAGTGGTGTTGCCAACAGGGGAGGTGATATGGACGGGTGCCAATACGTTGAAATATGCTTCCGGATATAACCTCACGCAACTGATGATTGGTTCTGAAGGAACACTTGGGGTAGTCACTAAAATCGTGACCAAACTCATTCCTAAAGCACAATTCAGCGTACTGATGATGGGGTCGTTTGCGGAGAATGAACAGGCTTGCGGGGCTGTTTCGGCGATTTTCAGGGCAGGGGTAACACCTTCAGCGCTGGAGTTTATGGAACGTCGTGGGGTAGAGTGGGTGATGAAATATGATAATATCAAATTTGACCTCAAGGATAATGTGAGTGCGCTGCTGATGATCGAGTTCGATGGCGCCGATATGGATACGATATTTAAAGATTGTGAGAAGGTGAACCTGGTACTGGAACAATTTGGCTGTACTGATGTACTCTTTGCGGATACGGCGCAGCAAAAAGAGGAGTTGTGGCGAATGCGCAGGACGATGGCCGAATCTGTAAAATCAAATTCTGTTTATAAGGAAGAGGATACGGTCGTACCGCGTGCAGCTTTACCGCAACTCATCAACGGGATTAAGGAAATCGGTTCGAGATACGGTTTTGAAAGTGTGTGTTATGGTCACGCGGGTGACGGAAACCTGCATATCAATATTATCAAGGCAGGAATGAGCGACGACGACTGGAAGAACAGGCTGAAAGAAGGAATTGCAGAATTGTTTCAGCTTACGGCCGACCTTGGGGGAACAATTTCAGGAGAACATGGTATTGGTCTCGTCCAAAAGGAGTTTATGCCTATCAAATACACTGAGATCCATCTTAATTTAATGAGGAATATCAAGAAAGTTTTTGATCCAAACAGTATCCTGAATCCAGGGAAAATTTTTTAGGTGAAATATATAGTGGCAGGATCATTTGCAGTGTAAATGATCCTGCCACTAACTTATTCAATCCTGCTATTATAATACTCAGTCTTTTTATTACAATTTTCAGTAGAGCTGCTATAACTGTTCGAAGGTTAACATCTTCGCTTTCTCAGCTTCAGGGATAGCTGTTGCCTTTTTAGTAGCGTAATCAAACGCAACACATACGGTTTTACCTTTAGCGCAGGTCACCTCTTTTCCGTTTACTTCTTTCACCAGTGAATATTCCAGATCGAAACTGCTGTTCCCAATTCGCGAGGTACGCACATACATGGTAATCTTATCTTTGAGGTATACTGGCAGCAAATAGTCGAGCGATGCCTTTGCAATTACGACCCCGGTTTTTTCCCAGTCCCACGAAATAGCGTGCTTCCAATATTTGGTTCTGGCAATTTCCATGTAAGTAAAATACACGGCATTGTTCACGTGGCCCATCATATCGAAATCTGCAAAGCGGGTCTCGATTGACGTTTTGTACTTAAAATTGTCGAAATTTTGATGGTCAACTGACTTTATGTCTGCTGTTTTTTCTTTTGAGCGCCATAATGTCTTGAAATTCATAGAATATTTAGGTTGGTATGGGAGTTGAACAAGGGAATATAAATACTTAAAAACTTAAAAAATAAAGGAGAATATAACCATGACATTAGTAAAATTTAACAACCGTACTAGAAACACAGCGCCTTACTTTAACAACGTTTTCGATTCTTTGTTCACTGATGCATTAAATAAAAACCACGCAATCAGCAAAACTCCGGGAGTAAATATCCTTGAATCTGCAGAAAGTTACACAGTTGAAATGGCTGCACCTGGTTTGGAAAAAGCTGACTTCCAGATCAATTTGAAAAAAGATACACTGTCTGTATGGGCAGAGAAAAAAGCGGATGATGCTGCTCCGCAAAAAAATTACAGCAGAAAAGAATTTGACTATTTGTCTTTCGCAAGGTCGTTCGTTTTACCTGAATCAGTTGATGCAGAGAAAATCGCTGCTGAATATGTTAATGGTATATTGACTATTACAATTGGTAAAAAGGTTGAAGTTCAGCCTGAAAGTAAAGAAATTAAAGTTTCGTAAATTAATTTAGTTTTGGTTAAAAAGGGGCATTCCGAAAGGTTTGCCCCTTTTTTTTTAAGCTCAGAGATTTTTGGGGGGGGTGAAAATATTGGACATGTATATTTCGACTGCCTATCTTTTGCTGCGCAAAACATAGAAGGTCGAAATATATCATGTCCAATATTTTCCTCCTCGGGATCATCTTCTTTGCAGAAAACACAAAAAGAAGGCAAACTTTCTCCATTCTCCGGAAGGGGCAGTATCCGAGCAGCAACTTCGTTGCTGCTTCTTTTGCTTTTGCCTTTTACAACAACTTCGTTGCTGAATCTCTTTACTGATACTATTACATTGCTTTTTCAGGAGCTTGGTTGCTGAATCTCTTTACTGATACCTATTGCATTGTTTTTTTCAGGAGCTTGGTTGCTGAATCTCTTTACTGATACCTATTGCATTGTTTTTTCAGGAGCTTGGTTGCTGAATCTATTTACTGATACCTATAACATTGCCTTTATGCAGCAGCTTGGTTGTTGAATCTCTTTACTGATACCTATAACATTGCCTTTATGCAGCAGCTTGGTTGCTGAATCTCTTTACTGATACCTATAATATTGCTTTTTGCAGCAGCTTGGTTGCTGAATCTATTTTCTTATCCTTATTAGATTGCTTTTATGCAGCAGCTTGGTTGCTTAATCTTTTTACGTTTACTTATTTATCCCTTTTACTTCATTCGGATGCACTATCAGGATTTGACCTCGAAGATTTGATCGAACAATGGGGATTTGGTAATGGTGAGCTGGGGTCTGTAGGAAATGCTGTGATCAATTTTATGTTTGATGTTAACTAATCCGAACCAGGTTGCGAAGTTTTCAAAGAAGCGGTAGTCGTATGCGCGCTGATCTTCATGAAGGATTCGTTTATCCTGAACTTCGAGGTAGATTTTCCATAGGGTGATATCAAATGCCTGAATTAGTTTGGTACTATAAAACTGGCTTTCGCGGGGAGTATCTCCATATTTAGACAATAACACAAGAGAAAATGGCCATCCAAACTGCCCGCATCTTCCCTCATCGTCGTTATCATAAAAGTTAGACCAGTTGAAGCGGCTGCTCATATAAGTGAAAACAGAAACAAAGCGCTCTGCCTTAGGGCTCTTCATCGTCTTCTCGCCTTGTTTGGTCAGGGTAAGTACATTATGGCGCTTTTTCACCATCCCTGAGTCGATAATGTATTGTTTTAAAGGCCATAGATAGGGGATGTTATCTTCCATAATCCTTCCTATAAATTGTGTCTCCCTTAGGTTAATCAAATCCTGCCGGTATAATAGTTCGCAAATATTTGTGGGCAGGTTACCAATCTTTGTCAGCTTAATACTGCCCGACTTTTGAATCTCATCAAGCAACAGTTCTGAAAGTTTGAAGAACGGGACCTTATCTACATGCTCATTCAAATCTTTGCGAAATTGTAATATGCTCCCGGAGGAAAAGGGGGCATTAAGCAAATTGGCCATTTCTTCCGAATGCAACCCGTCGAAGTCGTCAAGGGGCTTTTTATTCAGCGTTTTCTGGTGTTCAGCCATTAAGCTGTCCAGTTCTTTCATGTTCAACTTGCCGCTGCTCGCCTGAGGATATGCCGCAAGAAACGAGTCCATAAATTCTTCTGCAATGTCCATATTGAGTGTCTTGGTTATACTAATTTACACTTTATTCCTCTATGTTACCACGGTGTGATCTCAAAGAGTTGATCGAGTAGCGGCGATTTGGTAATGCTCAGCTCACTTTTATGGTATATGCTGAACTCCGTTTTACGTTCGATGTTGACCAATCCAAACCAGGTTGCAAAGAAATCAAAGAAACAGATATCATATGTGGCCTGATCATGCTCAAGGTGTCTTTCATCCCGGATTTGCTTGTAAATTTGAAATGATGTGTTGTCAAGTGCATGAATCAGTTTGTTACTGTAGAATCGGCTATCCCTCGCAACACCTCCATATATAGACAACAACACGACGGAATATGCCCAACCAAATTGTCCGTGTCTACCCTTCTCGTCGCGATCGTAGAAGTTGGACCACTGGAAGCTATTGCTCATATAATTAAAAAGGGTAAGAAAACGGTCGGTTTTAGGCCCCTTTATAGCTTTCTCCCCCTTTTTGGTCAGGGTGAGTACGTTATGTCTTTTTTTCGCCATGCCTGAGTCTAGTAGATATTGCCTTACAGACCACAAACATGAAATATTATCTTCATTAAAATTTTTTACGTTTTCATAAGGCGTGCTAATCAAATTCTGTGTGTATAGTAGTTCACAGATATGTGCTGGCAGGGTACCAGTTTCGGTTAGCTCAATACTGCCCGACTCTTGAATTGCATTCAATAGCAACTCTGATAGAATGAAGAGTGGAACCTTGTCTACATGTTCCGCAATATCCTGACGAAATTTTAAGATGCTGTTATTCGATAACGTGTCGTTAATCAAATCTTTTAACTGCGCGGTATTCAACCCATCAAAGTCCTTGAGGGGGAGCTCATTTAGAGTGTTCTCATGTTCAGCTATTAGTCTGTCAATCTCATTCATGTTTAAATTGCCCGTCCTCACCTGAGGATGTGCGGCAAGGAATGAATCCATAAATTCTTCTGCAATGCTCATATTTGGTATTTTGTTGCTCCTAATTTACAAAATTGATACAAATATTAAAATTGTTAAATAGGAAAATAGGTTAAAGTTTTCTGGTTTTGACGACCTTGCATGGTAACATTTGCCGGGCGCTACTTTGAAACAAAAAAAGGAGCTTTGCGGGCTCCTTTGATATATTTTTTTATTATGAGATAGATTTCAATTCCTAGGTGTAACCCAGGATTTTCAATACCTGTTTGCTGTTTTGCTCTTCTCCAAAAACTTCAAAGTTGAAGGTCTCGTCGCGGTTACGGCGAATAATCACATGTTTAGGGCTAGGCAACAGGCAATGATGAATCCCACCATAACCACTCAATACTTCCTGATATGCGCCGGTGTTAAAGAAACCGAGGTATTGTACTTTACGGGTTTTAGGCATAAACACGGAGTTCATGTGGGCTTCCTGGTTATAGTAATCCTGACCATCGCAGGTAATACCACCAAGGTTTACCCGTTCGTATTCTGCATCCCAGTTATTAATTGGCAACAGGATATACTTCTGGTTCAACGCCCATACGTCTGGCAGGTTGGTGATGAATGAACCATCCAGCATCAGCCATTTTTCACGGTCGTTTTGCTGTTTACGTCCCAGCACTTTGTATAGGATTCCAGAAGCTTCGGCTACCGTATATTTACCAAATTCAGTAATGATATCCGGTTCAACTACGTCATGTTCCGCACAAATTTCTTTAATACGTTTCACAATTTCGTTCACCATGTATTCGTAGTCAAAATCAAAAACCAGTGAATCTTTGAATGGCATACCACCGCCGATATCAAGGGTGTCTAACTCAGGGTTGATCTTTTTGAATTTGCAGTACAGGGTAACATATTTTTCCAGTTCGTTCCAGTAGTAAGGGGAGTCGGTGATACCAGAGTTGATAAAGAAATGCAGTAATTTAACCCTGAAGTTTGGATTAGCTGAGATCTTGTTGTTATAAAACTCAATTACATCTTCCATACGTACACCTAAACGGGAAGTATAGAATTGTGAATCTGGCTGCTCTTCTGCCGCGATACGGATACCGAGGTTACAAGGAGTATCCAGTTCCACCTCGTCGTCAAACAGGTTAAACTCTTCTTTATTATCTAATACCGGAATGATATTTTTATACCCATCGTGCAACATATCAATGATATATTGTTTGTATTGGTACGTTTTAAAACCATTGCAGATTACAGTGATATCTTTAGTCAGGGATCCCTTTTTCTCTAGGGCCTCAATCATAGGCATATCAAATGCAGACGAAGTTTCCAGGTGGATTCCATTTTTTAAAGCTTCTTCAACAATATGTTTAAAGTGGGAGCTTTTGGTACAGTAGCAATACTTATAATCACCACGGTAGTTGTTCTTGATGATCGCTGTCTGGAACAACAGTTTAGCCTGCTGAATTTTTTTGGTAATCATTGGAAGATAAGTGAAACGCAATGGCGTGCCATAGGTTTCTATCATTTCCATCAGGTTCAGATCTTGAAAATACAATTCGTCATCTATAACGCTGTAGCCTTCTTGTGGAAAGCCGACACTTAGATCAAGAAATTCGGAGTAACTCTGCATTTATGGTCAATAATAATTTTTGCAAAAATGTAATTTTAAATCGACAAACAGCTTTTATAAATGAAAATACTGTCATGTTCAGGTATAATTTATTTTTTATCCAGATGGATCTCCGCGAGCATGCATCTGGCGCTTCCCCCACCGTTTTTTTCAATCGTATACAGGGGCGAATAAATCAGTTCATTGTATTGTTCCAGGGCTGTAATCTGTTCCTGATTTAAAGACAAGTAAGCCTGTTCAGACATCACCAGCAAGGGTTCGTCTTTCGCATTCAGCACCTGCAGCATGTTGCCCGCAAAATGGTTCATCTGGTCAAGACTAATTTCAATAACCTCTTTGCCGTTCTCCTCAAAACTCCTCAGCAGAATTGCTTTTTCATCTTCATTTTTAATGCTTTCCAGGCAAACTACAGCAAAGTGGTCGCCCACGCACATCATCACATTGGTGTGATAAATCGGGAAACCCTCTGCATCCACTGCGTGGAAAGTCACAGGTGTATAATAGGTTTTTTCGCAAAAATATTTCAGAGCTTCCTGATGGGTCCTTACGGATAAACACGCATATACAATTTCGTTTTCGCGGTCCAGCACCATGCTGCCGGTTCCTTCCAGATACACACCACGTTCTTCGCTGGTAGACATATCGGTGATCCGGTCAATCACAAAAGTTTTATCCAGAGTATCTATAATATCCTGCCTGCGTTCCAACCGTCTGTTTTCCGAAAACATCGGGTAAAGGAAGATCTGGAAACCATCATGAAAGGAGATCCAGTTGTTCGGGAAGATAGAATCCGGTGTCTCTGGCTCCAAAGTATCGTCAATAACGGTTACGTCGACGCCCTTTTTTCTCAGCAGGTCAACGAAATCGTCAAATTCTTTCAGTGCTTTTTGCTGAACTTCAGTCGTCGCGACACGTTGATCAGCCGCAGGGCTTCCTTCAGTTGCTGAAACGTTTCCTGATTCTGTTGCAGTTCCATCTTCAGTTGCTGAAATGTTTCCTGATTCTGTTGCAGTTTTATCTTCAGTTGCTGAAACGTTTCCTGATTCTGTTGCAGTCTTACCTTCAGCTGCGCCCGGGTCCGACTGCTGTTCTTCGTCGGCCTGTTGAAATTTATTGTTCACTGCCGTTTGCTCGTTGAATTTAAAATCAACGGGACGGATCATTAATATCTGGTTGGTATTTTGCATTTGGGTTCGGTTAAAAAATAAGCTTAGCTCTCCAGTTCATCGCGCATGAGGGGCAGGCTCATACAGTGAAATCCGCCCCGGGCCCTTGACAGTTCTGCCGAAGGCATCAAAACGAGCGTATCTGTAATCGTATCTGCACTTACTTTACCGCTCTCCAGATCGTTGATCAGGTCCTTTACAGAGACAATGTTAAAGCCGTTGCTTTTGAAAGCTTCAACCGTCTTGTCGTTTCTGTCGTAACCCAGTACCACACCTTCTTTCAGCGCTAGGAGGTTACAAGAGTCCGTCCATTGTTCACGCGCATCATAAGGAAATGCGCCGTTCCCGCTATAGATAAACTTGGTCTTTTCTTTACTGCCTAGTTCATTTCTGCTGATATCATCCAGCAAAGCCTCAATGCTGTCAAAGCGAACCGGATTTTGCTGATGTTTATGGAACTGGATAATTTCCGTCACGTCCTTCGTATCGGGTTCAATCAGGAAATTGATCGGCTCCGGAATATTTTCTACCTGGTTGCCAGAGATCGAGCGGAGCAGTGTCCATACATTACGTTTTACCTGCGTAAATACGGTGTCGATATGCATAAAATCCCTTTTATTCGGGATCTTCACCACCGTTACCTTATTCACCACATTATTCTCGAACAATAACTTAATCGCCTCGTTGGCTCCGTAAGCGGAAGTTCTTTCACTGCAGCCAATCAGTACATGGTTTTTACTCACCATCATCACATCGCCGCCCTCCAGCGTGGTACGGTGTTCTTCCTCTTCGCCCGGGCGAAGAAAATGTTGTGCCGCATCCGGTATCTCCAAAATGTTGCCTGTATAGTCCGCAAAAATCGGATGGTTAAAAAAGATATAACGCATCAGCAGTGTTTCGCGGTTGCGTGCTTTTTTTGCCGGTTTGTTCAGCAGGATATGGTTGTTGATTGTGATACCTACGTCACGTGTAAAAATCAGGTTAGGGATAGGGGCAAAGATCATTAAATCATCGGCCATCGTGCCCGAAATAAATATTTTGGCCAGCTCAACCGGATCGGTATCAATCAGCTGTAACTGTAATTTATAGGTACAACCTTCAATTGCGCATACCGATGCCGTTAGTTTTTTCCTTATGATTGGTTCCTTCAGGATATCAGAAAGCAGGTTTTGTATTTCGATCACGGCATGCGATCCGTGGAAGTCGGGGTGGTCTGGTTTAAAGAATTTCCTGTTTGATGTTTCTGCATCTATATCCGCCAGGTTTCCCTGTATTTTTTCCGGATCCAGAAAGTACATCAGCAGTTTCACATAATAATCGTATTCATCTTTTCTTATCGTATCCAGGTGGACAATATCCTCAAAAAGCCAGTCCTGCGCTTTCGAGGGGACTACCTTTCCGAGGCCACTATCCGGGCTGTGGATGAGCAGTTTGCGGAGGCGGCCGATTTCTGTACTCACTTTTACTTCGAAATTTTCTTTCTGTTCAGTCATAATAAGTTTGTGGTGAAGCAAATCTATCCAATATTTTTTTAAAATATAATATTCGCTCATTATTGCTTATTTGGTTATTAGTGAAGTAGTGAAAGGCATTAAGCAACTTTATAATGAAGATGTTGCCGAGAGCTTAATCAGTATACAAGATACCCGTAAGGAGTTTGAAGGGCAGGCCACCATTGTTGTTTTTCCATTTGTGCGCTATTCTAAGAAGTCGCCCGAGCAAACTGCTAATGACCTTGGCGTTTACCTTGTGGAGCATCTGAAAGAGGTTACCGCATTCAACGTAGTAAAAGGATTTCTGAACCTGAGCATCGCCAATGATTACTGGATGGACCTTTTCCATACAGATTTACTGCGACCAGATTTTGGTGTGCTTCCATCCAATGGAAAAAAGGTGATGGTAGAATACTCATCGCCAAACACCAACAAACCACTTCACCTTGGCCACGTTAGAAATAACCTGTTGGGCTATTCTGTTTCAGAACTGCTGAAAGCAGATGGGGCAGAAGTATTTAAAGTGAACCTGGTTAACGACAGGGGAATTCATATCTGTAAATCAATGCTGGCCTGGCAAAAATGGGGCAATGAAGAAACCCCTGAGAGTTCTGGATTAAAAGGCGATCACCTCGTGGGTAAATACTATGTGATTTTTGATAAGGAATACAAAAAAGAAATTGAAGCTTTAAAGCTAGCCGGAGATACAGAAGACGAAGCTAAAAAGAACGCCCCGCTGATTAAAGAAGCACAGGCAATGCTGCTGGCCTGGGAAAACGGGGACACTGAGGTGATCGACCTGTGGAAACGCATGAACGGCTGGGTATATGAAGGCTTTGCTGTAACCTACAAAAATCTGGGGGTAGATTTTGATAGGTATTACTATGAAAGTAATACCTATTTATTAGGAAAAGATACCGTTGAAGAAGGACTGGCCAAAGGTGTTTTCTTCAAAAAAGAAGATGGTTCTGTATGGATCGACCTTACTGCCGATGGACTGGACCAGAAATTGGTATTGCGTGCGGATGGAACTTCAGTATATATCACACAAGATCTCGGTACCGCACAAATGAAATACGACGATTTTAAAATGGATGAGTCTATTTACGTGGTGGGTAACGAGCAGGACTACCATTTTAAAGTCTTGTTCCTGATCCTGGATAAGCTGGGCAAAAGCTGGGCGAAAGGACTATACCATTTGTCTTACGGCATGGTAGATCTTCCAAGCGGAAAGATGAAATCGCGCGAGGGAACGGTTGTAGATGCAGACGACCTGATAGCCGAGATGGTAGCAACGGCGAAACAAAAGACCGAAGCACTGGGCAAAGTCGACTTTTTTAGTGAAGACGAAAAAGAAAGCCTGTATTATAACATCGGTATGGGTGCTTTGAAATACTTCCTGCTTAAAGTAGAACCTAAAAAGCGGTTGTTATTTGATCCTGCGGAGTCTATCGACTTTCAGGGGAATACAGGACCATTTATTCAATATACACATGCAAGGATCAAATCATTGCTGAACAAGGCAGGATTTGAAGAGGGGGTAACTGTAGACAACCACATCAGCCTTTCAGAAACTGAACTGGAGATGATTATTTTATTGGCGAAATATCCGTCAGAGATCACTTCTGCTGCCAAGACCTTTAGTCCCGCAAGTCTGGCCAACTATATCTATGAAGTCGCCAAGATGTTCAATAAATTTTATCATGAGATACCACCGATTGTGAAGGAAGAGGACCAGCAATTGAAACAACACAGGTTGAACCTGAGCTGGGTAACCGCTAATATCCTGAAATCGGGTATGCGCATTCTTGGGATTGAAGTTCCAGAAAGGATGTAAAAACAAAAGTATACTGGTTCAATCCAGAATTTACCCTATAAAAAAACCGCCTTTTCGATATGAAGAGGCGGTTTTAATATTTTAACAGCTTAGCCTTTTTCTACACCGGCCTTAGTTGTGATGTTATCTTTTTTTCTGAAGCCTGGGAATTTCATCGGGCTTTTAGTCGGGCGTTCATCACCAAACAGCACACCCCATTGTTTAAACATATCTGTCCTGTCGAATATTACTTTTAACACTGCAATCAGCGGCATGGAGAGGAACATTCCGGAGACCCCGGCCATACTTCCGCCTATAATTACTCCCAGGATAGATACAAAGGCATTGATTTTCACTTTAGAACCTACAATTCGTGGCATCAGGATATTGTTGTCCAGGAACTGCACACCCGCAATCACCGCCAATACCGTAATCACTGGCCCTAAGGTTGCCGAAGCGGTCAGCGTAAGCAGCACACCAATGATGTTACCCAATAGCGCCCCTACGTAGGGAATCAGGTTCAGGATCGCAAAGATCACCCCAATCAGCAGCGCATGTTTAATACCCAGCAGCATCAGGATACCACCCAGCAGGATGGTCATGTAAGTAACCTGGATCAGTAAACCTACCAGATAACTTTTGATAATAGATTCAGTTTCATAAATCGCGTCTTTCACTTTTGGATGATCTTCCGTTTTAAACCACATAAAGATGAACCTTAGCAAAATATCTTTATAGAAAAGCAGCAGGTAAATGTAAATCGGGAGTAACCCCACAAACACAAATACAGAGCTTAGCGTAACCGCTGCGCCACTTGCCATTCCGCCCGCCATAGCCAGGAGGTCGTTGCTTTTTTTATTGATAAATTCTATTTGTTCAGTGGTAGAGTAATGGCTCACCCGGCTTACCCATTCGCTTAACGACTGCAGGTGCAGCGATACGTTCTTTTTGATCTGTGGGAAATCCTGTACCAGATTACCTACCTGTGCTGAGAAAAACCAGGCAATTGCCCCCACAAATATCACCACCATCAAAATGGGAAGTACTATCGCCAGGGCTTCAGGGACTTTGTATTTTCTTAAGAAGCGATAAATCGGCACCAGCATAATACTGATAAAAAATGCCATCAGTACTGGCATAATAATGTCGCTGGCTATCACAAACAGCGCACCGATGAGCAAGAGGCCTAATAATTCAATCGACCTTTTAACGGTGAGAGGTAATTCCTTCATATTGTAATGGTAATGTTAAGTTTATAGGGTTAACCCTAAAAAGGTTGCAAATGTTTGGGTAGCTTTGCCTATTCTTATTTATTAAGCCTGTACAAATGATAACAAACGAGACAATAGTAGCCTTATCTACCCCTCCTGGAGCGGGTGCCATCGGCGTGATCCGTTTATCGGGGAAAGATGCTATTGCTATTACGAATTCGGTATTTAGCGGAAAAAATTTATTGGAGCAACCTACACATACACTACATTTTGGACTGATCAAGGATGGCGACATCGTGATCGACGAAGTGGTGGTGAGTCTCTTTGTAGGCCCCAAATCATATACTAAAGAAAACGTGGTCGAGATTTCCTGCCACGGGTCAAATTATATTATTCAGCAGATTATCAATTTGCTGATCAAAAAAGGTGCAACTGCGGCAAAACCAGGAGAATTTACCTTACGTGCGTTTCTAAATGGCGCCATGGACCTTTCCCAGGCAGAAGCGGTGGCCGATTTGATTTCATCAGATTCACAGGCTGCGCATAGTGTGGCGATGAACCAGCTGCGCGGAGGTTTCAGTACCGAATTGAATGTTTTGCGCGAGCAGCTGATCCATTTTGCATCTATGATTGAACTGGAACTTGATTTCTCTGAAGAGGATGTGGAATTTGCCAACCGCGACCAGCTGCAGGACCTGATCAATAAGATCACTTTGGTACTGAACAAGCTGATCCGTTCTTTTGAATTGGGGAACGTGATCAAGGAAGGCATTAATACGGTGATTGCCGGAAGACCTAACGCAGGGAAATCCACTTTGCTGAATGCCTTATTGAATGAAGACCGGGCAATTGTAAGCGAGATTGCCGGTACAACCAGGGATACGATTGAAGAGGTGTTGAATATCAATGGGATTAACTTCCGTTTGATTGATACTGCGGGTATCCGCGAAGCTACCGATACCATTGAAGCGATTGGAGTAGAGAAGACCATGCAGAAAATTAGCCAGTCGGCCGTTTTGGTTTATCTGTTCGACGTAGTTAACCTCACTGCACGTGAGATCCACGAAGATATTTCAAGCTTGTACCGTCCGGGACTGGCTTTTGTTGCGGTGGCAAATAAAATGGATTTAACATACAGCGATAGGATAAAAGAACTGGATTTGCCTTTGGACATCCAGTTTACTGCTATTTCTGCCCGTGAGAACTATGGAATTGAATCACTGAAGGAAATGTTGTACGATACTGCAGTAGGGGATAAGCTCTCTGAGAACCATACGATGGTGACTAACATCAGGCACGTAGAAGCGCTGCGGAAAACGCAGGAATCATTGGCCAGTGTTTCCGAAGGTTTGATCAACCCGGTTACTTCAGAGTTTTTAGCGATAGATATTAAACAGGCGCTGTATTACCTGGGCGAGATCACTGGGAAGGTGACTACGGATGATTTGCTGGAGAATATTTTTAGTAAGTTTTGTATCGGGAAATAACCGATGATAACTACCACATAATTACGACAAGAATCGACAAGTAAGTTGCTTATTGTTAATAAGTTATGTGGATTTCTTTTGTCCATATCTTTGGATTTATGCTTTTGTTTTTCTGACATTTGTAGCGCATTTGTAGCTTTTTTCTCCTAAAAATCAGTTGTAAAAATCATCTGGTAGATTATGGCGACTAACGACATCTAATGACACTTAATAACACTTATCGACGCTTAATGACACTTAAAAAAGCGAGATAACTACAGGTGTTTTTGGGTAGAATTCGGTCAAAAAGAGACGGTGCATTTGACTAAATGCAACAAAAGGATGAGTTCAAACATTAAGGTAAAAAGGATTTGTGAATTCTGTGGAAATGCTTTCATGGCAAAGACTACGGTGACTAGATTTTGCAGCCATATATGTAACAGCAGGTACGGAAAACGAAAGGCCAGAGAATTGAAAATCGAGGCCTCTGAAAAGCAAGTTGTGGAGACTATAGCAGCGACCACTGCGAGTACAGTAGTGGCCGAATTTTTAACGGTTAAGGAGGCTGCCAGATTATTGAATACTTCGGTCAGAAGTATTTATAATATCATTCAAAGTGGTAGAATAAAAGCCATTAGGTTCACACCTCGAAAAACACTGATTAAACGAGTTGATCTTGATCAGATGCTGGTGCTCCCGGAATTCCAGGTACCAGTGCTGAAGGCGCGTAAAAAGAATCCACATCCGAAGTTCTGCTATTCCATGTCGGAGGCTCAAGAGGCGCTTAATTTTTCTGAGAGAGCGTTGTGGGAACTGCTGAAGCGAAATAATATCCCTAAATATCGAGATGGTAAGTACACTTACGTTTTAAAGTCTGATCTAAATAAATTTTCTAACCAAAACGATTAAGTTATGGCTAAAGTGAAAATGAGAATGAGAACTATCGTGAATAACAGAAAAAGCATCGTGCTGGATTATTCACCACCGCTCAAAAACCCAGCTTCAGGTAAGTTCCATCGGTTTGAAACCCTTAAACTGTATATTTATGATGATCCCGCTGATCAATGGGAGCGACAACATAATAAAGAAACGATGATCCTGGCCCGTACCGTTTGTGCACAACGTCAACTGGATATCCAAAACCGTAGATTTGGCTTTCTTTCAGATGCCGTAAGAGATTCCAGTTTTATTGATTTTCTCAAAAGTGAAACACGCAAGAAGCAACAATCACTTTCAGACGATTGGGCAATGGGTTTACGGTATTTTATCGCTTTTGTGGGGCATGATCTTAAGTTTCCCGAGCTTAATGATCATTTATGTGAGGATTACAAAACCTACTTACTTAGTGGACCTAGTATCAGTAGGTTTGGGAGACCGATCAAAAGAAATACTGCCGTATGTTATTACGCCAAGTTGAGGCATGTTTTAAGAATTGCCTATAAAAGGGGTATTATACCACAGGATCTGGATGCGATCGTAAAGCCCATTACGCCTAAAGAGACGCATCGGGAGAGACTTACCCTAGAGGAATTCCAGCATTTAGCTGAAACGCCTGCTGATTCGGATCTAATGAAAAGGGCGGCACTTTTCTCTGGACTTACTGGTTTGAGGTTTTCGGATGTGACGACATTGAAATGGGCGGAGCTTCGTGGGACTCTTAGAAAATATGAACTTCAGTTTTCGCAGGAAAAAACAGAAGCTGCAGAGGTGATGCCAATCTCCGATCAGGCAGTCTTTTTTATGGGGAATCAAAATTCGGAGAATATCCTTGTTTTTCAGGGGTTAAGGTATTCGAGGTTGAAGACTTTCTTTACACATTGGCTTGCTGCAGCAGGTATCAATAAGAATATTACTTTCCATAGTTTCCGCCATACTTTCGCCACGCTGCAACTGGAATTGGGAACGGATATTTATACGGTTTCTAAAATGTTAGGCCATAAGGCTTTTAAGAATACGGAGATCTATGCCAAGATTGTAGATAAGACCAAACGTAATGCTGCGGATAAGGTGATGCTGAAAATGCCGGAAGAAACTGTCAAGGTGGAATTGGATGAAAACTTACCGCCGAAATCATTTAAGTTTATTGTACATCGGAATGAAAGGTAGTTTTCTAACCCTTTATAATAGTTCAGTAACATTTTCAAATTATTTGAAATCCAAAGCAATTAGGTATATTTGCATGTAGTTATAGTTTTAATACGTCTATTAATTATAGTTTTGGTACGTCATTCAGTTATAGTTTTAACACAACACGGAATTATAGTATTGATGCGGTAATGTAGTGTAAGTTTTATAAAAAATATTTTAAAAGGAACAATGGCAACACCACAGGAAAAGTTAGCTCAGGCCCTTGAAACGCTGCATGCATTGCAAGAGCAGGGGCATACGGCCATTAAAACAACTGAAATTACTCGTACCCAACGGGAGCGACTGGTAAAACACGGCTTTATCCGAGAGGTAATTAAAGGCTGGTATATGCAGGTGAATCCAGAAGAAAAGGCAGGGGATAGCACTGCATGGTACAGTAACTTCTGGGCGTTTTGTTCCAGATTTTTGTATAGCAAGTATGGCGACAACTGGATAATTTCTGCCGATCAGTCCCTGCTTTTACATGCCGGCAATCACACCGTCCCGACTCAGTTGCTTATTAAATCTCCGGAAGCGACCAATTATAATACAGATTTGCCAAACAATACTTCCTTATTTGGCTTACAGGGGAATTTACCTGGAAAGGAATGGATAACTGAATTATCGGAAATACGCATGTATACTTTGCCTGCATCACTGGTATATTGTTCCGCAACTATATTCCGTAAAGATGCTACCGATGCCCGTACAGCACTTAGCTTGATCAAGGATGCGTCTCAGGTTTTGGCTATTTTACTTGAAGGGGGGCATAGCGTTATTGCCGGGAGACTCGCTGGTGCATTTCGTAATATGGGGCGGGATCGTATAGCTAACGAAATTATAGAAACCATGCGCGCTGCAGGTTATGATGTGCGGGAGAACGATCCTTTCGATTCCCAATTGGATGTAAAATTAGATTTTAGGGAACGGTCGCCGTATGGTAACCGTATACGGTTAATGTGGCAGCAAATGCGGGAAGTAGTTTTGACGAATTTTCCGAAGGTACCAGGCATACCTAAGGATTATAATGCCTACCTGCTGAAAATAGAAAAACTGTATATCACGGATGCTTACCATTCACTTTCTATTGAAAGATATCGGGTAAGCCCCCAGCTTATAGAAAGTGTACGTAAAGGGGATTGGGACTTTCAGGCCAACGAAGTAGACAAGCAGCAGCGTGATGCAATGGCCGCTCGGGGCTACTGGCAGGCGTTCCAACTTGTAGAGAAAAGTATTAAAAAGATATTGCAGGGTGGAAATGCGGGAGAGATTGCCGATGCTGATCACGGCGCATGGTACAGGGAATTGTTCGGACCAAGCGTAACAGCAGGCTTATTACGCCCCGCTGATCTGGCTGGTTATCGGAATGGTCAAGTATATATTGGCGGCTCCAAACATGTCCCTCTGAATGTAGAAGCAGTGAGGGATACAATGCCTGTTTTTTTTGAATTGTTGGCCGAAGAACCGGAAGCTGCTGTGCGTGCTGTGTTAAGTCATTTTATTTTTGTCTTTATTCATCCTTATATGGATGGGAATGGCCGAATGGGACGCTTCCTTATGAACGTAATGTTGGCTTCAGGTGGTTATCCTTGGACTGTTATACCAGTTGAACGTAGAGATGAATATATGAAGGCTTTGGATAAGGCAAGCGCCGAACTAGATATTGAACCATTTTCGAAATTTTTGGGGCAGCTTGTTAATGAATCACTTAAAGGAAAGCCAGAGGCTAAAATTTAGTACCGTACTGTAAAATCATTTACCAAACTACGAACCTGTCATATTCGTGGTTTTAAATGCACATTTTCGACACTATATTTGCACTATGAGTTTACCGATGCGCATCAACTTTGATGAAAAGGATTATACCTACATGATTATTACCAAGGGGATAACCAAAGAAACCAGTGTAATCCAGATTAACTTGGATGGTATGGACTATCAGCTTGTTTGCAGCGCAAAGGGGGATTGGGATGTTGTTGATGCGACTATAAAGGATCATCCTGGGCTACTTAAAGCTATAGGAAGAAACATCAAACTTCGGTATCGCTTGTAAAAGCGAACAGAATCGTTGATCTTTTGGGGATACGTCAGATAAAGTTTTTATGCTTATTGAGCATTTTCATTTGCTCCTCAGCTTCTTTTTTGATTTCCATAGCTGTCTTTTTTCTTGAGGCAATGATCCATTTCTTTAGCTCAGTCTTATTGAAGTATAACCTTTTGCCTGGTTTGCTTACAGGGATTTCGTGTCTGCTTACTTTTGTGTATAGGGCGGGTACCGTGACCTTCAGAAATTCGGCGGCTTCATGAATCGTTAAAAGCTCATTTTCGTTGAGGGGCTGTGGCTGCAAATCCTGAAGTAATTCTTCAATGTGCTCTACTTTTTCAAATAGGATTCTGATTACTTCGGGAAGTTTTTCAAAACTAAATGGTTCCATAGGCAGAATTCTTCCTCTTCGTTTTCATTGTTATTGAGTTTATACAATAATTATGAATTTAAAATACAGGAAGTCCCATGTGGGAAGTTTTCGCCGAACTATATAATAAATCTTGGGTTTTGATTTATTGCATAGCGTCTATAATTACTAGTTTTCAGTTAGTTGTTTATCCTTGGTGAAATATAATAAACATTGGGGTTTCGGAATTTTGTGTCAACTAAATCCATAACCATCAATGAGGTGGAATCGGTAGCTGGTCACTGAGTTAAAGTATAATGATTTAGTTATATTTGAAACCTAAGTCACCTCGTATGTGTCATCTGATTTCAAATATAACGTAAACTCAAATTATGGAACCTGCCGGCGTTCAAGAAAACGAAAAAGAATTATTAATTGATTATTATATACAAAAAGTATCAAGCCGTTTACGGCAGTTAAGCTCCCCAAGTGAACACGATAAGAAACGGTGGGTTTGGGAACTACTACAGAATGCGAAGGATAGTATTGCCCAATCGGAAAGGCAACACGTTGATGTGGAGGTCGAAGTTCGCGAAGATGTTGTTATCTTTCGGCACAATGGTAATCCATTTACCCCCAAAGCAATGACCAGCTTGATGTGGCAAAAAAGTGGGGATAAAAGGGGTAAAGTTGGTAGCTCTGGTCGTTTTGGTACAGGCTTTCTTACTACTCATACGCTTTCAAAGACAGTTGATGTCAAAAGTAATCTTAAGGATACTAACGGTCAGATTTTTGCATTTTCAATGACACTTTATCGTGATGGAGAAACAGATGAACAGTTAGAATCGGGAATCCAGCGTACCTTGTCCAGTAGGGTCTATTCAAATGAGTATACTAATCCATGGACCGAATTTTCCTATAGACTGAAAAATGACATGAACCGTTCTTGCGCCGAGGCGGGAATAGCAAATTTGGAACAGAATATTTTCTATAATTTGGCTTTTACCTCTGAGTTCAAGTCAATAAAGCTCATTCGTGAGGGTGCATCGAGTTTAATTAAAAGAGGCGAGTTGACGAAAATATCGCCTAAAATTTCTCTTCACCGCTTTGAAGATGAAATTGGAAACTGCCTGCGCTGTGTTGCAACCGTTTCACTTGGAGCCAGGTCGTTCATGTTAAGCCAGAAGTTTGAAAAAGATAGAACCCTCCGACTTTCTGCAGCAATTGAAGTTGATTTCGATAATACAACTATTCTTGGCATTGGAAAGGAGACTCCATCACTGTTCTGTGTGTTTCCTTTGGTTGGTAGTGAGGATTTTAATTTCCCCATTGTACTTAACAGCATAGATTTCGAACCGACTTCTGAAAGGGAAAGATTGCTGTTTGATGGAGATAATTATGGAGAGGATCTGCGGATAACTAATTCAGGGATCAATAAAACGATGCTTGGTTACGGGTTGAACCTTTATAGCATATTGCTTAAGTATTTTTCAGCAAATAAATGGACCAATATACATTATTTGGCCATTGGAGCAAGCGGTCTCCCAAAACAGGAAAATGACTTTGACAAAATTTGGTATAAAAGTGAAATTCAGGCTAAGATTAGAAAACTGTTGTTGTCTGTCTTTATTGTTGAGACTTCCCAAGGTCCGAAAAAGATTAGAGAGGAGGATGATCGTATTTATTTCCCAAAATCACAGAGCCTTCCACTACAGGATATTATGTGGGATAAGGCATTTAGTATTATGCCTGCGTCCTTGCCGATGAAAGCTTTGAGTAGGGAATGGGCTCTTTTAGCATGGGAGGATGATTGCGCTATGTTAACCTTGGAAGCTCTTGTTATGGCAGTTTCTGGTTATGGTAGGATTCAATTACTCCCAGAGGTGATTATTGATAAAGTGGGGTGGATTGATGAGCTCATTGCACTTGTCCATAAAAATCAACCTGAATTACTTGAGATTTATCCGATTATTCCGACTGAAGACGGAGTTTTTAAGGTGGTTACTTTTGAGGGGCTTTCCTATGATGATGGTTTGCCGACTGAAGCTATAGAGATTTTGTCTTTATTTAATAAAGATTGGAAAGCTAAACTTATTAAAAAGGGGATTACCGCAGCACCAGTACAGCTTAAGGAAAATGAATTGAGTTTTGTAACTGCGCTTAACACTGCGATCAAAACCATGGTGTCTGATGATAACCCGCTTCTTTTTAATGCGATTCTCGCTTTACTTAGTTATCAGCCAGTTTTCGATGTTGGGCAAGCTGAGGAATTCACTGCTAAGAGAAAATATATTTATGATACAGCTGTATCACTTTTTGGTGATCAAATTGTGGATTTTAAATCGATTTTGAAACCTAACGCACAGATATGGGAACAGGCAGATATTTATATTTCCAAGAAATTCGTTGAGTGCATCGAGTTGCAGAATACCATTAAGGAAGCGGAGCTCGGCGAAGAGGAAACAATTATCGACAATGTGAAAATAGACGGTACTGAATCTTTTGTACACACTTCGATGGAGCGTTTTTGCGCCCTACTTTCATTGAACCTTAAAGCTGATAAAAGTGAGCAGTTTGTGCTAAATTGGCTCAATGAGTTTCACAAGTTTATGAATTCTCAAGGTTTCCAGATTGGAGGAACTGTTCCAAATCAGAATGGCCATTTTGAAACTCTTGAGGTTTTGATGGTCGATGATGAAATTCCAAATATGCTGAAAGATATTCTGGTTTTTCTAAGCCCTAAGAACGATTATCGAAATGAGCTCATTGGACTGGGAATTGATCTTCAATCCACGCATGTTAAGACGGTTGCTGATATAGCTCTTAGTATTGACACAGCGGTGAAAACCGTTGACAGGGATAACATTGATGAGAATTTTAGAGAAGGTGTTAGACTTTTGGTAATTGATTGGTTTAACGATGGAAGATATCCAGATCACCTTAGGCTGGGTTCCACTTCGTTTCAGGTCAGGGAATCAACTCATGATTACTTAAATAGGAGGTTCTTTGAATACAGTTTTTCAAAAAAAGAAAGTCTGGAGATCAATATCCTATGGACTGTTGAGGAGCGTAAGGATTTTCAGAAGTTGAGAAAGGTACTTCCCGACAAGGTTCGAAAAAGACTCTTGGAAGAACCCGAATTGCTAGAAAACCATGAAAAGCTACAACAGGAGAATAAGGTCTTAGTGGGACAATTGGAACAAAATAAGGTCATCTTTGATAAATACCCTGATCTTACACTAGAGAAAATAGATAGGCTAATGAGTCTAAAGGAGCTTAGTGAGGGATGGGACACGGAATTAGATTATCACCCTGATGATCTCCAGCGAAGAGTAAATTTTGAGAATGGCTGGAAAGGGGAAGCTTTTACCTACAGGGAGCTTAATGATAGTGGATTCAATGTAACTTGGCCCAATAAATCATCCTTAGCTACCGATAATATTATCATTGACCATAAAGGTGAAAGCCACTATATATCGGACCAGGGGCACAAGTACGATCTTATAATCAATAATGGGGATAACAGTAGATCTTATATTCAAGTAAAGACAACAACGACAGATATCTCACAGGCTGACCAAATTGCTTTGCCAATTAGTACCAGGGAATGGGAGTTTATTGGGGAAACCCAACCAGGTGAACAGTTTTATTTGGCTAGGGTCTTTAATATTAACGGATTTCCAGAGCTTTACTTTATGAGGCTCAATAACATTTCCGAAATGATGGATTGAGCTTAAGCTAAATATAAATAGTCATCTGTTACTGGATTGCTGTTTATTATTAATTTAAACTAACTAATATTAAGCACATCCTCTCTGGATTTATTATCCATTACGATCTATTGAGTTTATCACAATAATTGTCAATTTAAAATATAGGAAATTCCTTCTGAGATATATAGATTAGATTTTCGCTTGGCTCTTTTGCTTCAAGATGAGACTTTAATGTCCTATTGATATGATTAGAGTAGTTAACCTAATGAATTAGTTTTATGCAGGTATAAATTGGGACAAAAAGTCTTTATCAGAGAGTAATGCAATTTCTAGGATCGATTTCCAGTAATTGTTACCATTTGCAGCCTGGTTTCTTTTTGCGATTTCCAGCTGAGTTTCAATGATGTCTCTCAAGGGTAGCTTGTCTAAGTAGGACTCAATGCTAATTTTAAGTGGAGTTATCACCTGGTCTGCATTTTCTTTAAATCTTCGTGGGAGATGCAGTTTGCTGTAATGGCTATATATGGTGTTGAAAAGGTTTCTATCGATTCCTGCTTTATTTTTCACTTTAAAATCTGGAACCGGTACACCATCTTCCATATTGATATTCACGAAAACATACTGTTCATCTGGTAGCTGGTCTAGGTATAAATTTAAAAATGTGTACATGTCTTCTTTTAGCCAAACTGTACTTTTGTAGCCGTTGCAAATGGTGCAGCTTGGAAACAAGTTTTTAGGATGTACTACAAATTCCATAAACGGCATTCTTGGTAATAAATGATCAAAAGAGTTGACCTCACTTATGGTGCAGTTTTGGCACGTGGAGATTTTCCTGTTGTTTGCTGAAGTTGTGAGTTTTTGTTTGAGTTTCTGAATCACTGCGCCCTTATAGTTATAAAGTCTGTCAAGATCATTGGCATCTTTGGTTGCCAAACTTGCAGGAGTAACTAATCTCATTTGATTGATATTGAAGTTTTTATTGTATATCAAATAACAATTCTTTACCTGGGGAGCCAGGGCCGATAACCTTGTTTTATATTGGGGATCAAGTTTACTATCCTTTTTACTTTTACATGTCTTTTCGAAGAATTCGAATGGTTCTTCATCAGATGGTGTCAAATTTCGCATACTAGTTAATTATTAAGCTTTTAATAAACAAACGTACATTAAGACTTAGTGGCTGATCATCGAATTCCAACAATTCCAGTATTTGCTCGTAGTTCTTCCCCTGAGCTATTAGGCTTTTGACAATAGTTTTATATTGTTTTGGTACCTCCTTATTTCCGAATACCTCATCTGTCAATACCGTGAGATTCTCTCCAAATGATTCCAGTCCGATCCTCCTGATTGTTGGGACATTTTCATCCTTGTCCACTACAAACACATTTTTTGACATTAGCTCTCGAATGATCAAAGGAGAATGTGTAGCCAGTATACAATATGATTGGAATTCATCAACCAACTCATAAAGGGTGTTCATTAATTCGGTGATGGCATTTGGGTGCAAATGGGTTTCAGGCTCATCGTAAAGAATCAGTGAATCTAGTCGAATATTTGAAACGATCTCAGAAATGATGTAAAAAATAATTTTCTGGCCAGAGCTTAAGATGTTCTTTTTTTTCATAAAAACATCCATGTCAAATTTCCACTTTTCTCTTCTTCCTCCTTCCTCATTTCGTTTGAAGAGCATTTCGATGACATTTGATGGGATAAAATTCTTTAAAATCGAACGCCATTTTACAATTCTTTCTCTTTGCACAATATTGGCAAGGGTATTCTCAAACCTGTTGATCAGTTTCTCGTCAGTCATGAGCTGGTTTTGCTCATCTCTTAATCCGCAATATACATAATTGAAGCTTGCGCTAGTTTTAGGTATGGGATAGGTGTCAAAAGCACTATATGAAACCGATATTACCTTGCCAAAATGGGGCACATACGGGTCAAAAACAATTTCATTCTCATTGGAAATGTCCATTGGCAGGGCGTTCATTAATTGCGTCTTGCCAGTTCCGTTTTTACCAATAAAGGCATAAATTCTATTGGGGAAATTCATCGTTATTGTCAAAATCAAAATTCAGTGTGACAGGCTTGTCGGCGAAGTTTGGTTTAAAGTCATAATTGAACTTATAAAGGTCTGAGGTATAGCGGCCATTCATTTCATATTTGACAGTTCTGGCATTCCTCTCTACTTCATCATATCTTAATAGAGAATTTATAAAGTCACTTTTTCGTTCAAATTTTTCATAGATTTGTGGAAAAAAAGCGGCATCCTTTAGCGCAAATAAAATACTTTCGAAGTCTTTTCCAAATGCATTGCGCAGATTGCTGTAATATTGGTAGTTTTGGCCTACAGAACAGAATTCGCTTGAAAGCATTGTAAAGTTATCTCCAAGTCGGCTTATGATGTTGTCCTGTTCGAAAGTCATCATTTTCAGTTCCCCAATATTATGTCTTTCCTGCCCGCTTGCATAATAAAAGAGGTTAAACGTACTCTTGACTTCATAATCATTCCATCCTGAATTGAATACTAACATAAATGCCGGTACATCGGCCATGAAACTGAATTCAGATGCTGCGATAAAGGCCTTGCTGAAAAAGAATGAAGTGGAATTGAAAAAGTCAGACAAATGGAAAGCTTATGTCGGGACAGATGGGGGAGGCGATAGGGCAAAATGGTATAAGCTCACTCATCCGAAAGAAAGTTCGGGAACTGGTGAAGGTTGGATGGAAAGTATTGGGAATGACATTAAGTTCTGGGCCGATCGTCAGGATTATAAAATGCGACACAGTTTTAAGCAGTTCATCAGTGAAGTGCTGGAATTGCTTTATCAGGCCGCTGCGCTTTGTATCAATACCATGCGGACCTTTTTTCTCATTGTTTTGGCGATACTTGGGCCTATTGTTTTAGGATTTGCAGTCTATGATGGTTTGCAGCACACCTTAACGGTCTGGATCGCCAGGTATATCAACATCTTTTTATGGCTGCCTATCGCAAATATTTTTGGCGCTATTCTCGGCAAGATCCAACAAAACATGTTAAAACTCGATATTTCTGAAGTTCAGCAGAACGGGGATACCTTTTTCTCCAGCACCGATACCGCTTATTTGATCTTTATGATCATTGGAATTCTGGGTTATTTCTCTGTTCCAACGATCGCCAATTATGTGGTGCATGCAGGGGGCGGTAATTCCATTCAGAACAAAGTGAATTCCATGGTGGTGAGTACCGGAGCTGCAGCTATGGGAACTGTGAGTGGAATAGCAGTGAGCTCAAAAGGCAAAGGTGGCGGTATGGAAGCTGACCGAAATGGAGATGCTCATCGTAATACTGCTTATGGGATGGCAGAAGGATCGGGTCAGGATTATTTTCGTGATCGGCTGTCTGGCAAGTAGTCCATCATTCTTTTATCTAATCAACACATCATGTTTACACAGTTTAAAAATATAGATACGGCTTTTCAGCACATCAAAAGGTTCAGTGTTTTTCTAATTCTGGCCAATGTACTTATCCTTTGTTTTGGGATGTACAAAAGCTACGAGTTTGCGAATAAGGCACAAAACAGAATCCATATCCTGTACAATGGTAAGGTGTTGGAAGCAATTGCTGCAGATAGGAAATCCAATATTCCTGTAGAATTACGCGATCATATTAAAACCTTTCACCAATATTTTTTTAGTATGGATCCTGATGAAAAGGCGATACTATCTAACATGACAAAAGCCCTTTATCTGGCGGATGAATCGGCAAAGAAACAATACGACAACCTTAAAGAATCTGGGTATTATAGCAATTTAATTTCAGCAAACATTAGCCAGGAAATTGAAGTGGATAGTATTTCTCTTGACCTGAATGTCTACCCATATCAGTTTAGGTGTTACGCTACTCAAAAGTTGATCCGTTCCAGTAGCACGGTACTGCGCAAACTGGTGACAACAGGGGAGGTCAGGGCCTTGAATAGCCAGACGGATAACAATCCACATGGTTTTCTGATCCAGCACTGGGAGACCATCAGTAATCAGGACGTACCCTTAAATCTTTAAGCTCATGAGATTTCCTAAACCCAATCGCAAAGGTATTAGTTCGCTACGGCGTCCCTTATTTAGATATCCGGTTCCTGAGAGAATAGATGTTTTTCAGCGAAGCATCGCTGATGCATTGAATCATAAGCTTAAAGGACGTTTCGGTAGCTATTGGATCTCTGGCTTATTGTTACTGCTACTGGTATTCACGGCTTACTGCATATGCCTGCTGGCAAAGACTTTAATGAATCTTTTTAATCCATTTTAATCATATGCACATGAACACAAAACAAAAGGTAACCAGGAGGAAGATCCTGCTCTTTCTTCCACTGGTTGTTTTCCCCCTGCTGGGATTAGGGTATTACCTGTTTTTCCTAAGGGACGCCGAAAAAGAAAAGCAATCCATTAAAAAGGGCATCAACAGAGAGTTGCCCGATGCTGCTTTTAAGGAGGAACAACCTCAGGATAAGTATGGTTATTATCAGCAGTCTGACAGGGATTCTATAAAGATTAAAGATAATGGACTTCAGTCAGTAGCTGGTCGACTGGGTTTTTTAGCACATCAGGAAGATCCTCAGACGGTAGCCATTAACGAGAAGTTGTCCTTGCTGGACAGGGAACTGAATAGGAAGGAAGAACCTGCTGCTTTTCCAGTTCCTGTTGGAAGTACTAAGGTACAACAAGTTCCTTTAAAGGCAGATGTTGACCGTCTGGAGGGATTGATGAGATCTATGCAAGAGAACAAGACTGCCGATCCGGAAATGGAACAGCTAAATGGAATGTTGCAGGGGATTTTAGATATACAGCATCCTGGGCGCGTGCAACAAAGGTTGGAGCAGACTAAATCTTTAAAAGCCGATAGCCAGTTCAGGGCAATTCCGGCCATCGTCGCAAATCATCAAAAAGTAGTGCAAGGAGCAACAATTAAGCTTGTTCTACAGGATAGTGTCACCCTTGGTGGGCAACATTTTGCTAAAGGTCATTCGATTTTTGGTATTTGCCAGTTGATGAACCAAAGGTTATTGCTCAATATCAAGAATATCAGGCTTGGGACTTCTATTGTTCCGGTTGATCTGACGGTTTACTCGCTGGATGGAATGGAGGGAATTAATGCTCCTGAGGCAGTATTTGGAGATGCGGTAAGTGGTGGAGCAGATAATGCATTGCAAAGCATGCA
>Ga0308164_10000847_pt1 | contig 41426 bp, 43 predicted proteins | sample PhyTR2_FD_201031 | JGI IMG/M metagenome (GOLD analysis project Ga0308164, IMG submission 201031) | Phyllosphere microbial communities from UC Gill Tract Community Farm, Albany, California, United States - DLSLT.R2 | ecosystem: Host-associated > Plants > Phyllosphere > Unclassified | place: USA...
AATGGCGGCGGTTTCGTACCTCGACCAGTAGCTCTCCCCGCTCGGTTCGCGAGAAGGCACGATCAAGACCGTACAACCATCCAGATCTCGCTTCGACCAGCATGGCCTCGCAGCGCGCAAGATCGTCCTCGTGGCGGCATTCGCGGATGCGCTCGACCGTCAGGCCACGCGCAGTTTCGCGTGTCCGTCTGTAGTGGTCGCTGCTCGGCCCCTCTATCGCGAATAGGCGGTGCATGTGGCGCACCCACGCGCCCATGCTCTCCCATGCGAACGCCTTACCGCTCTTCCTCTCCTCTCGACGATATGATCGCGCTGGCGGCAAAGTCCGCGGAGGTTGGCGATCGCCATAGAACAGGTCGGGTTGCTGATAACTCATGGCAGCGGCCGCAGGTCGCGGACCTCGACCATGTGTATCTTGGCCGTCCGCTCGGCGCCGACGGCGTCGAAGAACACGTAGCAGTGATCTTCGAACGTCGATCCGCATAGGCGCCATATGACACCCCGGCGTCCGAGATATCTCTGGATGCCGAAGGCAGGATCAACCGAGCCGGGTGCGTCGATCAATGTGACGCGCTGACGAACATTGAGCCAGTTGGCGGCGCCTTTTACGTTTGCGCGTCGCTGTCGGTGCGTCAGGATTGAGGGACGATCGCTGCGCGGCGGTCCAAACGTCGCCAGCGGGTCGCCCTTGATCCTCTCCAGCTTGGCCTCGATCGTCTCGACCGGTGGACGCTCGAACGAAGGAGCGGCGGGACTTCGACGATAATGGGTGATCGCCGTGCTCGAGAAAAGATCCTGCTGGTATCCGACAACCCTGCGCCGGCGTTGGTCCTCGGCGTAGCCTTGCCGCCAGCGGTCATCATCGGTTAGCATCTTGGCCTCGCTCTGGTCGCGGACGATCGCCAGGAGCTCGGCATATTCCGCGGGCGAATTCCTGTTGTCCGAATGCGAGCTGGTCATCGCAGCACCCGTGCGATGTGCCCGGCGTAAACCGCGATTCCCTTCCAGTAGACCGCCATGGGTGCCTTGTGGCGACGCCAGCAGTCATCGGCACGGGTTTGCGCGTCGTTACGTAGATCCAGGAGCAGTCCGCGCAATTCGTGACGCACGTCAGGGCTAAGGCAAGCGAGTTTTTCTGCAGCCGGCAATGCCAGAACGGGATTACGAACGTCAGCCCGGGATGCCCGAGACATATCCGGGCGGTCGAGTTTCAACATGGTGTGCAATCCTTGGCCTGGAGCTTGCTCTTCAGAGCATCAGTCCTTCGGGGTCTTTGCTGCGAGATGCGGCGTCGTAGCCGCGCTGCCATGCGGCACGCAGACGTGAGCCCCTTCGATAGGATGGATGGTCATTTCCCATCACGAAACACCGCCACCCACTCTTCTCCGCCTCCCAAATCCGATTAAGGGGGGCAGGTTGAAGCAGGGCGAGGATATCGAGCGTCATGCTCAGTATTCCTGTTCAAGGCCGCAGATACGGGTGACCTGGTTGCCCTCGATGTAAATGGTGACGTGACCATGCAGGTCATGGTCGGCATCGCCGCGACGCCGGATCGCTAAATCGAATATGCCCTTGCCGTCCGTCGTCAGTTTGACGCCTTTGGCGAACGCGCTCCATGGATGATATTCGTCATCGAAATCGGTGTCGGCAAACTCCGGGTCATCGCTGATAGTCGCGACGTTGATCGCGCTGCCGCGTCCCGTCGTGCTGCGACGTTGGCCGATCTGCAGCACGACTGAGCGTGCTGGCATCTCGGCCTCATTCGCAGCCGCGTTTCTGATCCTATCACGCTCTGCGGCCGTCGGCCGGAATAGGGCGGGCACGTCAGAGGTCCTCACGAACCATGATCGTCAGCACCCGACGGGTGATGCTGGCGTCTGCAGGATCCTCCGAGCCGTAATCGAGCGTGGTGTCGTAATAGTCGATCTTGAAGTAGACCGTCGTGCCCTCGAACTCGAAACTGCCCCGGTCTCTTTCGGCCGCATCGGCATCGGCAAAAACATGGTTCCGAATGGCGGCGTAAAGCCTTGCCTGAACGACGATCGACATGGCGTCGTTGCCAGAGGTGAAGGTGCCGAGGCATGTACGGGTCACCATGATGCGAGCGGTACGGTCGAGACCCTGCCGGCACCGATCGTTGAGACGGGCGATGGTGGCAAGGCGCGCGTCGGCGCTCGCTCGGGAAAGCTGTTCGATCATGGCAATTTCCTTTGGTTGAGTTAGGCGGCGAGGAGCTGGCGATCGCGAGCGGACACGCCGGCGTTGAAGCGCTCGATCCAGTCGCGCATGGTCGGGCGGTCATCGAGCGGGATCATGGCCGCGACATCCTGAAACCGGATCAGCTCCGTTGGAGCCTCGTTCCAGATGCGATCGACCTCTCGCTCCGGCAGGAGGCCCTCATTTCTGATGAAATCGGTCATTCGGCCTGGCCGGGCTTTTGTGCCTTTTCGCCACAGGCCCTCGACGGTATGAAGTCTTGGCGCCGCACGAGCCTCGACTAGTACGATCAGGCGCAAGCACCATTTCGGCAACTCCCTGATCTCATTTGGCTTGTTGGCAATACAAATCCAACAGGCACTCTTAGGCGGAACAGGTAAACCCTCTGCTTCAATTCTGGCTATACATGCATCTCTGTCCCAATTCCATTTGCGTAACGGATATTCACACGAATATAGGGGATCGTCTATGGACAGAGCGTGGTTTGCGCGCGCGGTGTCTCGTGGGCCAGCGTCGTAGCCAATAAGCCTTGTAACCCGCTGCCCCCTGTGCCAAGCATCAATAGCAGGCTGCCAAGTAGATAAGTAACTATTCTGAGGATCGCGTTTGTATTTAAGTGAACAACTACTGCCACCGAGGGACTTACTAGGAAGAGTAGCATTGGTTAGACACATTTCTAGCAGGCCGAAATACTTTGGCCAATGCTTAAATCTCTTCGGAATATATGACACGATCTCGTGGTGGATGCCATGCTTGTCCATCCAGGGCCGGATCACGTCGAGGTACTCGTATGTCGCCGGCTTCTCGACGCCGGTGTCAGCGGTCAGAACAAGGTCCGGCTTCTGGCCGCGTGATACCAGTTCCACGAGGAGCGCCGTTGAATCAACTCCGACGCCATAGGCGAGCACGACGGGGGCTGGGGGTGGACCGTCCATTTCAGGCGACCTCGCCCGTGCGCTCGGCGACCGTGACCACCAGGCCGTCGCGCGTCATCGTAGCCGTCACCGTCCGATCGGATGGCACCAGGTGCGGATACACAGACAGCAGCGACCGAACCCGGGCCTCGAGCGCGGCGTCGCTGCCTTCGAGGATCCCGATAACGTGCTCGGTCGCGTCGCTGATGAACCGCGCGCGTTGGGTCTCGTAGCTGTCGGTATCGCCATCATCGGCAGGCTCGAATGATGCTCTTTTCGCGAGATCGACGACATCGAACGTAGCCAACTCGCTCCCGCGCCGGATGAAGATCGCGAGATCGTCGATATAGGTCGACATGTCATGGTCTGCCGCAAACGCGACATCGGCTGAGCATCGAACATCGATGTAGGCCCCGGCATGGGTCACCGTCGCGATCATATCCAGCATATCGACATAGCCGCTCTCGACGTCGGCTGGTGCGCCGGTCTCGGCATCGATCGCGAAACAGCGGCCCTCCTGCATGATCTCGAAGCCGATCATCTCGATGCGTGCCAGAGTGTCGTACCAGCGGTAACCGGCAAAGGCCGGCTCCTCGACGACCAGCGCGCCGCCAAAGGGTGATTGGCGCTTGATCGCGAGGGCGGCCGTCTGCGCTATCAAGGCGTCGACGTGCGGGACAATGACCATCGCCATGTCTGCGACCCGAGTGCCGGTCTCGTAATTCTCGCCATAATCGGCCTGTGGCGCGATCCAGCCATCCAGGTACGGCTCCGCTTCCGCCATCTCGATGCCGATCGAGCGAGCCTTCGACCATTCGATGAATGCCAGGCGGTGCGAGGCTTGGGCGGCGATCGCGCGGAAGACGGCCGCTGTTATCGCGCTGCGAAGATCGTCCAGTGCCGGTGTCTGCACGGCTTCCTTTCGTGCCGGAAGGACGAGCTGGATTGCGGGACAATCGATAATATCGACCCGAGCGTTCCAGATGTGACCGCGGCCGACCTCGCCGACGCCGTCCATGGGAAGCGGAATGGTGACGCCGTGGAAGTTCAAACGTGGATCGCTAAGCCGAGCGCGCGCTGAATCCTCGCGGAAGACCCCGATCCTGCAACCGTTCCACTCCTCGACCGTGATAGCATCGGCAAGCCAGCCCTCTTGGTCGACGAGGTCGCCGTTGAAGGTCACTGGCAGGGGGTAATAGCGAGCAACCTGCTGCACGGCCTCTTCAAGGCCCTTGGACCATTCAACCGGCATTCTGACAGTGATAGCGGTGCCGCGGGTGATGGGATCATTGGAGACGACGATCGGCCGACTGCTTTCCCATGCAGCCGCTGGAATGTGGGCCATCCAACCTTGCCTTTCCGGCTGCGACCAGGAGCGAATGATGACGTCGCGGCCTGCAAGACTGAACAGACCCATCCCGGCGGGGTCTTCTGCCCTCTGGGTCTTATCGGACCAACCCGAACGCCCGAGTGTGACAACCGCGGCTGGGTCAGCGATGCCGCTGCCGTCGTCGACGATGTGTATCAGATGATCGTGATGGGTGATCGTTGTCGTGATGGCCACCACGCTGGCGCCAGCGCGACGCGCGTTCTGGAGCAACTCGTTCAGGACGTCGTGAGCGGATCCGTTGAAGAGACGGCCGACCTTGGAGATGGTCTCAGGCGCTACGGCGGTTTCGATTGTTGCGGGGAGCATGGCGGATCCTCTGTTCGCGAGGCCAATCCCCGCATCCGCTCGCCTATTTCCCTCTCTCCTTTGGGCTTGGGCGGCCCTGGGCTTACGTCAGCCCTCCAGGGAGCGTCTCGAAAGACGGACCTGATGCACAAAGAACTGGGATGGGTTTTTCACCCGGGGAGGCGGTCCACTTTAACCAGAATCGACATTACCAAGAGTCATGGCGGCCCTTGCATATAGCTTATACGCAGTAACCCATCATAGTAGTCTGACAGGTAAGGCACAGAATCTAATGACGCGCGCTAGTAACACCGAGACTTACGGTCGGATGCCGGTTCTGCTTCTATGATACGACGCGTTGATCGTCATATTCGGGTCTGCGGAAGGACACGAAAAAAAGGGGCCGCTTCATTGAAGCGGCCCCTAAGGGTGGCGCAATGCGCCCAAGGGATACAAAAACTCGTGCTGAAGCACAGGAGCAACTATACCGACTGAAGCCGGAAACACAAACATTGAAGACGTCTTTTTTGCATCGTTTCGGGCTACCCAGAACGGTTCTTTAACCACCACGCGCGATATGAATGACGGCGCCCGCTGCCCGCTGGTGCCGACGGATGACGATCAGGACCTGATATCGCCATCCTTAAAAGGCTGTTCTCGGACGGGGCTTCCTCGACCGAGTGCGAGCTGCGTGGAGCAAGGGGAATTACGTGGGTATTCTGAGCCGTCTGGTCCGTGATCGTCGCGCCGCGGCGATACCGATGTTGGCGATCGGCATGGTCCCTGCGCTGGCGGCGATCGGAGGCGGCATCGACTATGGCCGCATTTACCTCGTAAAAAGCCGATTGCAGACAGGTGTCGACGCCGCGGCTCTGGCAGGCGCGAGAGCATATGCGTTGACGGCCCCTGGCCCGAAGGAGCGGGGCGCTCAGGCAGACGCGTATTTCAATGAAAACTTCGAGGATGGTTTCATGGGGTCCTTTGGCCTCAAGGTGACCAAGGATTTCACAACCGTCCGAGACGTTAATGTATCGACAATCACGGCAAGCGTGACGCTTCCCATGTCGATCATGCAGATATTCAACACGCCCCCGGCGGTTATCCAGGTAAAGGCCTCTGCAGAGCTCCAGCCCCGCCCGCTGGAGGTGATGCTCGTCCTCGATAATACCGGTTCAATGTCGGAAATATTGGACGCCGGCCGCACTCGCATGGATGCGCTCAAGCAGTCTGCCACAGCGTTCATCGATATCTTGCACCAAGGTCAAGACAGGCGGCCCGACATCGGTATCGGGATGGTGACCTATACTGTCACGACAAACGTCGGGAAGATCCTGCAGGATCATGGTGTCGCGATCGAACCAGCTGACGGCTTTAGAAACGTCGGACAATACACCGGAGGAAGCTCGGATTTCCCGAATAACCCACTGGCTTGGAAAGGGTGCGTCGACAATGATGAGACGGTCCGGAATGTCAGCACAAATGTTGGCGTGAATGAGGCTGGCGCGTGGGACCTTACAAACTCTCTACCCGGAGAAGGGGCACACCCGGCAGTTAGTCCGTATCACTTCAGACCAGCCATTTCTTCAAAAGCGGTGTTCCAGACAAATGGAACAACCGGATACGTTGCCACTGACTATGTGGCCAAGATGAACAACACATACACAAAGGACGACAACCGAAACAACGGCTATCGTCTGGCAGCTGCAGGGGACAACGTAGCCGCGAACAGGTTGGCAAATTCGCCGATTTATCGCGAAGCGTTCTATTCTATGTATATCGGGCTAAACGGGAGTCCAGCGAACCCCGACGACGACGTCGTCGTAAATGCTGCGACTGGCGGATATTGGGCTCCTGGCAGCAGTGATCCGTGGAGGATCGAGTATTCGAGAGTACCGTACATCAACGCAACGAACACCTGGTCCCCGCCAAACCCCAAGTATGGATATCCGTATAGCAAGACGGTCCCGAGGGATGGCTTCACGTTGGCAATGCCATCACCAAACTGGCAATGCACCGAACCGGCTCTTGAATTGAAGTATGGCCGGAACCGCTCTGACTACGATCGCTACATAGCCGACAGCAACTATGCCTTGCAGCCCGCGAACGGGACTATGCACACGATCGGGCTTCTATGGGGGTTTCGACTGCTATCCCGCGCGGATGTCTTTACGAGGGACAATCCGACAGCCACCAAACCGAAGCGAGCGCTGGTCTTTATGACCGACGGCGAGGCAACGTCGGGCTCAGACTTTGTCCACGATACGGCATATGGCTCGATGTATGACAAAAAGATCAGCTCGAGCGGGGACAAGTCAGACTTTGAAGCACAGGTAATGCGCCGTTTTGCAAAGGTCTGCTCGAACGTGAAGAAGGACGGTATTGAGATATATATCGTTGCGCTGTCGACCGGAGGAAACACCGTCGGCACCTTCAGGACGTGTGCTGGAGCTCGATATTACCGCACCACCGACACAGCAACGATCAGGGGGGCGTTCGAGGAAATCGCTACTGACCTTATTGATCTTCACCTTGTCAATTAGGTCTCAAAGGATGATGCGCAACGCAATCCTCAGTCCGGTTGTATGTACCCGGGGCGTCACGGCAGTCGAGTTCTCTCTGCTTCTACCGGTACTCCTGTCGATTATCTGCGGGACGATCGAGTTCGGCTATTTGAACCTTGCCCGCGTAAGCCTCGTAGGTGCGGTCGCTGATGCAGCGCGGATCACAGCAGTCGATCTCGAGCTGGAACCCGATCGCCGGCGATCAAAGATGGAGAGCATCATCACGGACCGTATGAGCAACTTTCCGGTTGCCGTCGGAAGCCGGCTCAAAATCGGAAGCACGGCATATTCCGATGAAGGAAAGGTCGTCGCGGAAGACTATGAGGATACCAATAAGAATGGCGCCTATGATGTCTCGACTGACACGTCGCCGGCAGAGCCGTTCAAAGACCGAAATGGGAACGGGAAATGGGATCCGTCTGTAAGGCTCGCTGACGACATGGGCGGCGAGGGAGACTTAGTGCGATACGAAGCCTCCTATCCAGCGGCGTTACTATTCTCGCGAATACTCGGCCTTCGCGCAGACGCTATACCGCTAAAAGCGTCAACTATCAGTCGAAACGAGCGCAAGGGCCTGACGGCGTGATTAGGCTGTTGAGCGTAGCGAGGAATACTCGTGGCGTCGCGCTCGTCGAGTTTGCAGTCTGCCTGCCGTTCTTTCTCATGTTGATGACCGGGGGTATCGAACTTGGCAACATGATACTTATGCATGTTCGACTAGAGAGAACGTCGCGCGCCCTCGCAGACATGGTTGCAAGGAAAGCCAGCGATCTCGAGGGCCTTTCAGACCGCGAGATGAACGACATGATCCTGATTACCAGGAAAGGCTCTGGTGAGGATCTCGATAAAGACTCACGCATTGTCGTCACGTCGGTCTTGGGGGAGGACGCAGACGGGAATGGCGTGTCTGATGGGAACGTCATCAAATGGCAGCGGTTTGGCGGGAGCTATGTCGAAGCGCCGATCGCGCTGGGCTGCTGGAGCACGACGTCAAAGGCTGTTCTGGCTAAAGATCGACAGCTTAACGTTGGTGAAACGCTCTATCACGTCCAGATCACAAAAAAGTACGACCCTCTCATGAGGGTTCTCTTCGAAGCGATCAGTGTTCCCACTAGCGTAACGCGTGCAGCAACCTTTAGAGGGAGAGGCTCGATCTTCCGACAAATGCTCACCTCTCCCGGTGTAGTCGTTCAGAACAGGTGTACCACCTCATACACGGCTTAGTAGCGCGGCCCTGCTCTCGGCCGAAGCAAAAGCCGACCAAAGGTGTGCGTCAGCGTCGATCAAATGCGCGAAGGACTGACTGCTGTTACCTACGTTGACAATCCAGTCGCTCCCGTCAGCCTCCATGTAGCCGACAGAATAGGTCCGCCCGGCACTGTCAGATGGTGGCACCGCTCCTAGATCGATGCCCGCTGCCGCAAGGCTTGCAACGTCCCGACCGGTCGTACGCCATTCGTCAAAGCGCGCGCCTTCCTCGCAAGCCGAAAGGTAGCAGCGAGTGGCGATCGCCCATGCCGCGTTTACGTGGTCCAGATCCGCGATCATGGCCGCGGCGTCGGCCTCCTCTTGGCCCGACGTTGCGCGGGTCTCATGCCAGGCCTCTAGCATCACGATGTTTGCATCGAGAAAGTCATGCGAAGCGCATGTCCCCGCTGGTACGGTCCGGTTGCGCAGCCGCATTTCCTGCCAGTCCGATGGCTCGAGCTGCTGAGCCAGTCGGTTCGCAAACGAGCATGCAAGGCTCTCGATCGCGACATGGCGCACAGCCTCATCATAATCGTCGCCGGCATAGACGACGGTCAGATCGCCTAGAGCGTCGCGCCGGCTGAACGTGAAGCGCCCGATGTCCTCAAACTCACGCATCGAGGGCTGCTGGTAATCGATCCATAGCTGAGCGGCCTCGCCCATTGGTCCGGCGCAGGGCCCAAAGCTTGGCGCAGTCTCATGTCGCCAGCTCATGTCCGTCCATGTCCCCGGGATCGGCACCATCGTTTCGACCGGATAGTCAGGGAAGAACGATACCCATGTCGGCTCGACCTCGCTGGTGGTGAACCCGTGGGAGATGCACACGAGGCCGTCGGTCGGCTGCAGGCGCTTGTATTCCTCAATCGTAGCTGCATCTCCATCGGCGCCGGCGATCAGCTCTGCGAGCACGTAGGGCCATGTTGCAACAGGCACCTGAACATTGAGGAAGCCGTTCCAGGCCGTGTCGTCGGTGAAACCGGCAAACGTTGGGCCTTCGCCAAACGACCATAGGATCGGACGCAGCGGGAGGTTTGCTCGATCGTCCTGGATGGGCGTGGCCGGCGCGTCGAGTTCAGCGAGAGCCCGCGCGAATGAAGACCGATGCTGGAAGCGCCCTAGTGCCAAAAGGACGTCGACATACGCGTCTCGCGCTTCATCGGTCTGGAATTCGTGCTCTGTGGCATCGCGAGCGGAAAGATACTCGCGGGCAAGGGTCGTGGGGTCAGTCCGGATCGTCTCGGCGAAAGTTGCAATATAGCGAGTACGCATGGTGAAGGATCCTGTCCGGCCTATTCCGGTCTCCCTTCTCCAATCCCTCTCTACTCCTGTGCCGACCTGGTCGCTGTCCCGGTTGTTTCAGGTCAGGGTTTAGTCGATCCGCTTGAACCCCGCGGCGCCTGATACCGCTTAATCACTGCTCGAAAGTATGACTTCATGGCGTGGCTGCCCGACTGACTGAGCGATACCTTCACCCTCCTGCGGTCGTCCTTGTCGATCGAACGATCGATCAGATTGAGATCGTGAAGCTGGTCGATCCATCGCTGCGACGTCGTCGCGGGTGCGTCAGACTGGAGGACGACGTCCTTGACCGTCATCGGTGTGCGCTCGGCTCCGGAGGCAAATAAGGCAAGGAGGATATTCCAAGCAGGGTCGTGAAAGATCTCCTCGGGTAGAAACTCGCGTCGCATGCGGCGCTCTGCCATGACCGCGATAGCCTCCTCGAGAAGAGCAGTGTCGGTAGGCTCGATTCCTCCCGTGGCAGGGTCAGTGGCGCGTGCAATTCGGGCCGCATACTCGTCGGTCAGGGCCGATAGCTTCGCGGACAACTCCTCGATCAGCTCGGCGACAGACTCGTTCATCATTCAATGACACCCTTACGTATGCGGTAACCCCCTATTGCGCCGCGTTATCATACCGCAATACGAAAAGGTAAAGGAGCGCATCTCTCTGTTATAGCCTGGGTGCCCACTATGCGGTGTCGAATCTGTCTTTTCCGTTAGTGCGTCGTGTCAGCAGCAGGCGTCCATGAGGCGTGTTGCGCCGCCAAAAGCCCTCAAGGCGGATGCCATGTCGCGACGGATCTTTGTCTTGTTGGAGACGACAATCTGTGGTTCCAGACGATCGCCGGTTGATGTCGCGTAACCGTCGGCTAGGGTTCCGCCTTCGACCTCAATGCGGATCAAGTGACCACGGCGCGGCGCGGGGCCGACATGGCGTGCGGTAAACTCGCCTAGCTTGCCCGTGAGGCCATGGATCGCCTTGCCCCAACGAATGTGTCCAGCGCCAAGATTCTCGGTGCCGGCGTAGCCCCGGTCGAGCCAGCAGCGTAGATGAGCACGCTGTTGGAGCAGTGAATTCTGCGCCCGCTCCATGTTCGCGCAAATCGGCAAGGCACTGGCGAAGGCGTCGACGATGCGGAGGTAATCGCCCTGCACGGCGATCAGGACGTCGTCGATCTCGCGCCCGGTGAGGATGGCTCGCAGGTCATCGCCGTTGCGGGTATCCGCAATGATCTCATCGGCACGAGTTGGGGTGATCGGCACCGGCGCTTCCACCGGGCAATCAGTTACGACAAACCCGGCATGGCGGTCGATCGTGACGATTGTCATGGCTTCCGTCCCAGGACGTGCACGGATCTCGTCCGCCAGGCGCAAACTCGAGACCTGCATTAGCCCCGGTGTCACCTCCTCGATCGTAGCATCGGAGACGATTAGAAGACGGCGTGACCACCGTGTCGGGCGTGCATGATCGTTGGGCTTCGGCCAGCTGCTCGGAGCCGGTTTAGCCATCATGGGTAGCGGCTGGGCCGGGCGCTGATTATCCCGACGCATAGCGGCGAGATTGCTACGTCGGGCAGCGTCGAAGAGGTCGGCCTGGTCCCCGCCACCATCAGCAAAACCACGGTCGTATGCCACGCGCTTCTCATCCTGCCGGCGCGAGCCGTCGGCATAGAAGCGATGCTCCCAACCGGCATCGGCCGCGGTCCAGCCGCTCGCATAGGCAACAGCTAGGTCCCAATCGTAGCTGTGGAGATCGCGACCACGCAAGATCGCAATCTCGTTATCGGCGATCGTGCCATTCTGCGCACGGGTTTCCATCAAGGAGAAGTTGCGCGTCTGTCGCTCGGCCTCTGTCTTTGCGGCGATCGCGTCGTTCAATGGCTTCATCGCTGCAATACGCTCGCGCCCCCGCGCCTGTCGTTCTTCCAATGGCGCCGTCGCCGGCAGGTCTGGAAAGGTTCGCCAGATCCGGGCCAGCTCGGTCGCCTGTTCAACGGTGCGCCCACGCGTCAGCCAGCACCGCATATCGGTCGGGTCCAGATAATCGGTTGTCTCGTTATGGGGCGAGCGGACAAGAGGAAGCGCACCCGTCGGGACTCCCCCGACGGGTGGCGATTGCAGCATCAGCATTGGCTCAATCCTTCAGCGGATAGGCGGATCAGGCAGCGTTCAGTCGCTGACGTGCGGCTTCGGCCTGTTGCGGAAAGGCAGCGGACAGATGACCGTGCAGGATCTCGAAGTCGTCTACCGGGAAGGTCCCGTCAGCGTTCGGCCGCGTCGTCAGCAGTGCGCCGATTACCAGTTCCGCGTGATCCGTGCGCTCGATCTTCGCGAGTTTGCCGATGTAGGTCACCGGGGGCGTAATTCCCGCCTCAAGCCATGACCCAAGTCCCTCCTCTACCGCATCGGCATAGGCCGAAACGGCTTCGTCTTCCTCGTTTTCGATCCGCAAGACGAGACTCCGGTAAGTTCCGAAGTCGTGATGGTTGTTGTGCACGGCCAGCCTGCAACCCTCTGGCGGCATTCCGTGGCGAGCGATGATTGCCAGCTTGTACGCCATCACTTCAACGGTATTTGCCGCGTCGAAATCGATGGTCTGCCCGAGCTGGGCGCATTCTTCGTTGGCAGGCGCTCCGCCAATATCGATCATGTAGGACATTAGAGGTTCTCCGTCGATCAAACTCTGACCAACAGACTATTCCCCCCTCCCCCTTTGGCCTCGTTCTGCTTCCGCCCCCATGAGTGCCCTGGGAGAGCTTTGTATCGTTGAAATGTTGTTAGATAGTGGCCCGGGTGTCCGCGTGGTTACGATCACCCGGGCCCGTTCTGTTACCAAGGCCGGATCGTGGTCGTGCAGCCATGGGGACCGCAATGGGTCGACGCCGCGAGGGCGGGGGCGGCGGTGAACATGATGGCAAGTGAGAGGACGATCTTACGCATTGCTAAATTCCCCTTTGGGCTGGTTCCGGATCGCAGGGAAAGGACCCCTGCTCCGTAGCAACCAGATGAATCCGTTTCGGGTTGGATGCAACCGTTTTGGGTCACAGAATTACCGCTTTGGCACAAAGGTCGCGCATCGTCGTTCTGCGGATCCACGTCGCGATCTTCCTTCAAAGCTATCGTTGCCGAAAACGTCGCGCAGCGGCCTGTGCGGGGCCGTCCTTCTGAGCGAGGGTTTTCATCCGGTCCATTTCCAGTGTTGCACCCAGATCAGCCGGCAGGTCGCCATATGCGGATGCCACGGCGATCGCCGCGGCCGCGGTTGGAAGTTCGCCATCGTCGGTGCCCTGCCACTCGACCATCTCAACCTCGCCCTCAAACGTCGGATGTGGTCGGCTAACCTGAACATAGAATGTCGCCAATGGTCTGTCCCAGCCCAGATTTATCGTCTGACCGGCGTGTCCAGCGAAGGTGTGACGGCTCATAATTTGATCCCCATATCAGTCAGGAAGCGAGCGTGATCCATGCAGCGTGCCACGGTCGCGGATGCGGTGAAAAACGGAGTACGCCGGGAAGCGGCTCGGCATCTCCGGCCAATCGTTCGACCAGCCAATCGATATAGAGGATGGTAGCAGCCATGTCCCCCTCGAGCAGATCATCGAGCATCGACGACTGGCGTGCTGCTTCCTCGCTGAGCATCAGCCAATCGAGCCCGCCCAAAAAGCGTTCGCGACGTTCAATGAACCGGGCGAGGTTGGCGGCGTCAGCCCGGGCTATGGCGAGAGCGTGCAGGATATCCATTGCGGGTCCCCTTTCAGGCAGCAAGGGGAGCGAGAAGGTCGGCCTGGGCGGCCGATCGCGTTAGACCAAGCTCGCGGGAAAGCCGTTCGGCGAACTGCCCCGGTTTCAGCAGCTCCTTGATCGGAGCGAATTGGTTCGGACGCGCATGGCCTTGCGAAACCGCCCGATAGGATACTTCTCGACCTTCATGCCTGCCTCCGATCTGCAACATGACAGCAAGATCGGCCGCAGCGAGCATGACGTGTCCTGACTGGTCAGCGGTGCTCTCAACGTTGCGTATCGTGTAGGTTTCCGGGGTCAGGCCCAATGCGGATGCAAGCATACGCATCGCCTCGCGGCCATCCTGGTGAAACTGGTTCTTCGCAGCGACGTCATAGGCAACGCCTCTGATTGCTAAAGTCAGGAGGGTTGGAAAGCGCTTCAGATCCTCGATCCGGCGATTGCACGCAGCTCGCAGCACGGGGGTCTCTGCAGTGTTACTCGAGACGGTTCCGATGTGGCGCGTCAGCAGGGCCACGGCGGGATCGCTGTCAGGGTTTACGCCGGCATTGCGGCAATCCTCCAGCGCCTTGTTGATCGCGTACAGCGTGGCGGTGACGGTGGTGAGGGCGCTCGGATCCAGCGCTTGTTGGTGGCGGAAAGGCACATCGTAAATCATCGACGCTTGCTCCGAATAAGGACCGCACGCCTTTCTGGCGCACACCCCTCATTCCCCCCTCTTCTCCGCGGCACCTGGTTGGCTTTCGTATCGTCAGCCCCTCGGGGCTGGGCGCTTGGGCATGGCTCGGCGGAAAGATACTGCCGGATTTTGGAAACCTCTTTCCGGTCGTCAGGCGGCCACGCGCACTTCGGCCAGCAGATCTGACGCCCATGCTTCGACCCATCCCGCGGTGATCTCGTCGTGCGACAGGTCACCGGAGGCGATCAATTCTCTGATCTCCGCGCGCGCGCGCGCGATGGCGCACTCCCACGGATCAACGCTGGGCGCCGGTAAGGCGGCCGGCTGTGCTGTCAGGGCGCGGCATGGGCGCTCGTTGAGCCGGGATAGCTGCACGCTTGTCCAGCGCTCCATGTGATCCGCGGCAAACATCTCAGACTTCGACTTCCCCGTCCGATGTGCCTCGCGTCGCGCCGCGGTTCCCCAGGCTTGCGAATCGATCGACGCGACCCGATCGCTAAACGGCAGCAGCCATGGGAGTGCGGATCCCTTCACGCCGAAGAGGTGGAGCCTGACACCCGTGGGAAGCATGCGATCGAGGTGGTCGACGACCGCGACGAGGCCTTCCGGTCCGTGGATATCACGCCGACACATGCTGCCGATGCCGACCACTGTCCCTGGTATCATCGACGTGTGGAGGGCTTCTGCGCATTGGACATAGTCCTCCGGGGTCCGTCCTTGGAGAACGGGCATCAAGCGGTCGATGATTCCAAGGTCGGCCGCCCGCTCTCGACATTCGCGGTTGGTGGCGATCGTCCGGCTTATACGGTCGAGAACCTCATCTCGGTCGCCGGCGATCTCATGTTCGCAGCAATAGTCGGCTGCAGCGATCCTTCGGAATGGATAGGAGGCTGCCAGTGCCATGTAGTCGGCGATCGACCACGGGAATCCCCGATACAGACTAGCAAGAACATATCCCGCGGAGTCGATGTCCAGGCTCCGGAGTCCCGTTGCGTTTTCGAGCTGGCCGTGGCGCCATCCCTCCCATTGACGGTTGCCGTCACGGTTGCGCCACTTTGACAGGCAGTTTGCCGAAATCAGCATCGGCTGCTGCATCATCTTGGCACGCGCCAGGATGGGCCCGTTGTTCAGATGTGGAAGACCGACGATGATCTCGATCGTCATGCCAGTAGCTCTACACCGAGTTCAGCGAACGTGTTGATAAGGCGGCTGCTGTCATAGCGCGCTGCGTCGCACAGGCCTTTGAAGTCCGGTCCTTCGTATCTAGCAAAGCCGAGGTTATCGCATCCGGCGATGCGCTGCCCTGTGACGCCGACCTTGCCCTGTGGCACCCAATCCGCCCAATCACCAGACGCGGACCGTACTCCGATCTCGCCGATCGCCGCTTTGTAGAGTGCGACCTTCTTCAGAACATAGCTGTCGCTTGGCGTTATCGTCTGGCCTGTAAAGTTCCCGTATGGGATCGGTCGCCAGTGCCGTGCTGTCTGATGAGCAAGATTGCGCTCGACGTCGAATAGCGGGTCTTTCAGAGCAGCAAACTCGGCCTCGAATGCGACGACGACCAGCGACCAGTCCACGTCTTCTTCGTAATAAATGTCATCGAGCCGAAGGGCATCCGGCATGGCGGCCTGACGCTCGTCGGAAAGAATGAATCCACCGTGGGAGGCGGTCGTCACCGACCAGACGCCCGGAAGGCGTTGGGTCGCCATATCGGGCGTGTCCCAGAGCGTTGTTACGGGCGCGGGTGTGGAGGCGAAAGCGGGCATGGTCTTCTCCGTGATCTATGCCCTTATCCCTCCCTCTCTCTCCCGTGCTTCAGAATGCTCAGTTGCCTCGAGGTCGCCCCTCGCAGGACAGGCGTTCGCCGCGGCGCCACGTAGCTGGATCGATGAAATATCCATCATGGGCGCCGGTACGGGTCGCCTTGGCGCGTTCATAAGCCGCCATATAGTGCTGTGCCCTGCCTGGATCGTCTTTGAGATACCCGATGGCAGGAAGCGCAAGGCCCGCAGCAATCATGCTTGCGCCAAGATCCTGCCCGTTGACTTCGACGGTGCCGATCGGCCGTCCGTAGCTTTGCTTACCGGTCAGCCTGATCGTGCTGGTTCCGCTCTTCAGGATCCTCGATGCGTAATCTTGTGCCGCTTTGCCGCACGGCCAGCAACCGTTGACAGCTCGGCACATCTGCTTTTTTTCAAAGGCGTCGGCCCCGAATAAGCGGACGTCGAAGGATACGGTATCGCCATCGATCGCGCGTCCATCCCCGCGGATAGCTGACTGCTCCTCAGCCCTCGATGTCGTTCCACAAGCGGCTATGGCGAGCCCGAACGCGAGAATCACGCGCATGCGCGGGTGTCCTCCATAGTAGCGAGGAACGCATCGACGATGCGCCACGGCTGGAGAGGCTCGTCGGTTTTGGTAACCGTCACCTCGATGCCTTCTCGGCACATCTTTCCAGCTACGCGGAGAGCGTTTGAATGGCTGCACAAGACGAGGCGAAGGGGTGAGATCGGCGTGTCGTCGGACATGGCTAATTCCATCATGCTGCTGCAGAAGCTGTCGAGGACGCGAACAGCGTGCGGTGGACTTTGGTTTCCGGCACCACGGACCATGCCCGGTCCTTGAAGCCAGTGATGCGAAAGCGCCCGTAGCCGTTTTCGTCCTTAAACGTGATTTTTTCCCCACGCTTTACGACGATGAAATCGGTACGGGCGTGCCCGTCGGTAAACGTGAGTGGTTGTGGAAGCCGAATTCGCATGCCGTCCTCCACCTTCCGCCCGTGAAGGCGAAGCCTCACGAGGCACCGGCGCCGCCAGTCAAGCGCGCTTTCGCTCGAGGTTGCCGAGAGCAGTCGGAGTATGCGCGCCGGACAGCTGGCCTCGCAGGGACCCATGGACTCCTCCTGGTCCTTGTAGGCGAATATGTATCCGTCCTTGGCCTTGGGGTTCCACCGGACCAGGCAGACCAAAGCGATGACGTATTGGACCTCGCCGTTCGCGATGATCTCAGTCGCTGCGTACCAGACGTTGTTTCCGACGAACGCGCTGTCGATTACGCGCATGCCGCGCGTGCCGCCACCATCGTCCGTGTGGCTGTAGGTAAATTGCGCGTCGAGATAGGCCTTGGGGGTCGCGTGTCCGCCCATGCCGGCGCCGGTCATTGAGAGCCAACCCATGTCGTAGTCTCCGGTTATGGTAGGTCATGCCGCGAGCCGTTCTGGTGAATCTTCAACCTTCTGAGCCGAGAAGGCGCGGAGGTAAGAAAATGCCTGTTCAGCCTTGGTCGCGGCGAGGAAAATCGCGGTCTTGTCGGCACGAAGCACACCGAGCCAGTTTGCAAGATACGAGGCGTGGCTGTCGTGGATCTCGGTCGCGAGACCAAGATCACCACACACCATCGATGCGCCTAGTTCAGCAACCATTTCTTCGACAGCGTATGCCCTGTCGCCAAAGCGCTTGCCGAATGTTCGATCTAGTCTGGACTGGTGGCCGGTCCAGTGACAGCTCTCGTGCGCCAGGATTGAGGCATAAGCATCAGCCGACTTAAACGTGCCTTGGTGAGGCATGGCGATGTAATCGAACGTAGGGTGGAAGTAGGCCTGATCGCCGCCATGGCGAACCTTGGCCGGAATTGGCTCGAAGAACGCATCGATCTTGTCTTGCCGCTCCGACAGCAGGCGAGGTGTCGGCGGGATGGCCGCGGGATAGTAATAGTCCGGCAAGCCCCGGATCTCATCGGCATTGTAGACGACGTAGGACCGGAGGAACCGTATCATCTTGTCGGCCGACATTCCGAGAAGATTTGGCACGCCTGCCTTTCGGAAGGTCGAGGCATATACGGAGAATGATGGGCGTGCGTCCCGGCGTACCTCGCCACCAAGCTCACGAGCTTGTCGAGCGGTCATCCAGTAGCGGCTTCGATAGCCGTAGGTGTCGGCAGTTGCCCACAGCCATAGGGCGTTGATTCCGTTGTAGGCGACGCCTTCGTGACGTAACGGTCGGCCGCCTTCGCCGATGATCGACCAAGGGCGCTGCCAAGGCGTTGTTCCGGCCTCGAGCTTGGCGATGATGGTGGCAGTTATTTCGGCCGCGATATCGCGGGTCTCAGCGGTCATGGCGCTGTCCTCTTTGGCGAGGTGAAAAGATACTGCCGGCGCCGCAGGGTCGTGCGTGCCGGCAGTCAGGTTGCTCGGTCTGGACTTCGCGGCGCGTTATTCCGCTGCGATGATCTCGTCCGATGCAGTGTCGTCATTGTGGTGCTCGATCAGAGCGACGACGTCATCGCCATCCTGCTCGTCGTCCGCATTGTCCGAGCCATCACCGATCAACGCCGCGAGATCATCTCCGATCGTCTCGTCGTCGTCGCCGTTGGTGCCGTTCTCGTCGCTGCCATCGGTCAACTCGCTGAGTTCGCCCTGTTCGTCGTCAGTGCCGGTGGTCTCGATTGCCACGTCGTTGAAGCGCATTGCATTGGGCAACCACTGGAGCGCGGCCTGCTTGACCTCGGGTTCGACGATCGCCTCGCCGGCAAACAGCTTCTGGCACGAGTTCGAGATATCCGGCTTCTTCTCAGTCGCGTGACGGCTCGACAATGCGGGGCCGCCAACCTCATGGAGGAGCGAGATAAGCGACCCCTTGGAGACGCGATCGAAGAAGTTCTCCGAGGTCGGGCGCCACCAGCTGGCCACGTCGACCTCAAGGATGGTGGCAAGCCGGTTCTGGAGCGGGTTTTGCGTGTGGGAGCTGTAATTCTCCTTGGCCTCCAGCGACGTCGCCACGATCCATGCGAGCCAGGCGGACTTCGCCTCGTCACCCAGGGTCCGGAACGCCTCGAAGCGTTCGACCTTGCCCCCAGGCACTCCCCAGCTCGTGTCGAGCCCTTCGTGGACCTCGGCAAGGTAATCGCGAGCACGAGAGGCCGGTACATTGTTGGACATCACCGGATCCTGCGGCCGGGAAGCCGAGATCGTGGTGCCATCGCCCGAGCCACCCATGGTCCGGCCGTCGACCATCGCGAACAGCATGTAGTCGAGCGCGAGACCGGGATTGGCGATCAGTGCGGCGCCGAGCACGTCCCTGCGCTGTACCGCGAGCTGGTCGAGCAGGACCTGGCTGAGCGCTTTGCCGCCCGGTGCCGCGGTGTCTGGATCGACGATCTTGTCAGCATTTCCCGTGGTCCGCGTAGCCTCCCCTTCTTCGATCCGGAAGGTCGGGGTCTGTGGGACCTGATCCTGCTGGACCTCGCTCTTGTCAGCGCTCTCGTCGGTCTCTGCGCCGTCGACGTCGTCAGCGACCGGAGCAGGTTCGATAACGGTCACACGGATCGGCGTCTCGCTGTAGTAGGTCGTATCGAGGACCATCGTCCCTTCCTGCGAAAGCTTCAGGAAGGCGCCAACGCGAGGGGCGAGTTCGGGCGGGAGGAAGGAAGGCCGGGTCGCGAGTTTTTCGAGCTCTTCTGCGAGCGTGTCGTGCTCCGTGTCCAGCGCGGTGAAGGCGTCGTCCGTGAGCTCGGTGTTCTCGATCTCGTCCTGGATCACGGTCATGCGCGCCTCGATCTGTTCGGCGCGGTCGAGTTCTTCAGCCGTCATGGGCATCGATGGCAGGTTGATCCGGTGGAGATCCCGCGCCGCATCCCAGGTGCTGTGACCTGCGATCGGACGGATCCACGCGAGCCCCAGATCAGCTCCGAGACGTGCCGCCTCGGCCTCCATCAGCGACGCCGCGAGCGTCCGGGCAATGTCGGGCTGCAACCAGCGGTCACCGCCGTCGCTGAACAGATCGCGGTCGACGACGCCGCCTGCAGCTTCATACGCTTCGGGGCCGACGAGCAGCGCGATCGGTTCGTTGGCGCGCATCGTATCGGTCGCTATGATCCGGCGGATGGCGTCCGGACCGTAGTGCTCCATCGAGCCATAGGTCGTCCAGACGCGCAGCTGTGTTTCGTGGCTACCCGTCGAAGCATAGGCCTTCGCCATGTCGAGGGTGAGGTCGCCGCTGGCCAGCTTGGCGAAGATAGGGTCAGCCAGGTCGGCGAGACGCAGGCGGCCCTCGATAAAGCGGCGCGTCACGCCGAACCGCTTGGCGACACCGTCGATGTCGTTGCTCCCGTTGAGGAAGTGCTGAAATGCGCGGCACTCCTCGGCTGGGCTGAGCTTCATGTGCTGGAAGCTGACCGCGAGCGAGGTTTCGGTCAGTTCGGCGTCGTCGCCCTTCATGATCCGCACCGGCACATCGTACTTGTCGGGATCGATCACGCCGCGCTCCACGAGCACATTCAGGGCACGCCAGCGCCGGCCGCCATCGAACACCTCGTACATGCCGCGCGGCCGAGAGACGGGGGTGACGAGCAGGTTCTGCAGCACGCCGCGCGCCTCGAGGTCTGCTGCAAACGGTTCGATCGCGAGCGTTGCATCGGGTGCCGTGCGGACGTTGCTGGCGGAGAGGCGGAGCTTCGAGAGCTTCACGGACTGGATCATGGGAAATCAACCTTTGTTTTGGGTTATCCGACATTTTCGAACACCAATCCCCTTCCCCCTTCCCTCTCCTTGTCGCTTTGGATGTCTCGAGATAGTGCAGTGATATTGTTCATTAAGTATTGTCTGGGATACGAATGGGACTACCTTACGGCGACCCCTACGCACCCCAGCACTTAGCGGAAAACACAATGACTGATGATACCAACACAATTGAGCTTGCGACCGAACTGACCATTGCATGGCTGGCTAACCCAAACACGCGGACGACGGCAGACGACGTTCCAGCGTTCTTGCAGTCGATGCACGCCGCGGTGTCCAAGCTTGGCGGAGACTTGACCATGGATCCCTCACAAGCCCCGGCTCAAGAGTACACGCCAGCTGTGACGTCACGGAAGTCGCTCGCTAACAGGGAGCACATCATCAGCATGATTGACGGCAAGCCTTATAAGACGCTCCGCCGTCATCTTGCGACCAATGGTATGACGCCGGCTGAGTATCGCGAACGGTACAACCTCAAGCCCGACTATCCGATGGTCGCAGAAGCTTACAGTGAGAGTCGTCGTGCCATGGCGAAGAAGATCGGCCTCGGACGCAAGGCAGGTCAAACGAGCCAGAAGTCAGAACCGGCCGCTCCGGCAAAGCCTAAGCGCAACGCGAAGTCCGCTCCGGCTGCGGCATCTGCTACAACCGAATAATAGGTAAGGAGTAACGGCGCGTGGCTAGGGGCCGCGCGCCGTATTATACCTCTGGATCGTCAGACGCTTTTGAGGATCTTCCCAAGGACGGCTTCAGCCTCATTAGCCGGTACGAACACGCGAGTCCGGTAAGCAATGATTTCGGTGAAGCATCCAAGCGACTTCAGCCATGGCAGCTGCGATACCGGTGCGTCGACGAGCTCGACCCTGTGGCCTCCGTTCACGATCGCGCGCTTGATGGTCATCGGGAACGGCCGCACGACGTCCACACTGCGGCCCGACAAGACAGAACTGGCGATCGCGTCGACCGGCAGGTCGTCGGTCTTGGCAATCCCGAGTTTCGTGTAAAGCTGGACGACGTGTCGGTCGAAGACGATGCGACCAAGCCATGAGTTACCCTGGGCATCGGCAATACGGTTCACCGCGAGGTGATCAGAGGGCAGCGCTGACCAGATCGGGAGCAGCAGCCCCGTCGCGAGCCGGATGGTCTCCTTGTCAATTTGCTCCTTCGCCTCGGTGACTTCCTCGGTCCACTTGGCCGTAAAGGTCGCTTCATCGACGATGTCCCACGCGCTTTCCAGCAAGTCGGCTTCCCCCAGATACTCACGCCGGCAGGGGCGTTGCAGTTCCATGCGGGCGATCGGCTGGCCGTTGTCGTCCATCCACGATCGCGCCCGAGTCCGCAAAGCGACACGTCCCGACCGTGCATTGACGACGAACGCCACGTCATTCTGCCATTTGGCGAGTTCGAGGATTCGTTCGAGCGAAATCGGGTTGCGACGTCGCGCGATCTCGATCGTCAAAAGATGCGACGTCGCGCCCGAGTGTGGATCCGTGCGCAGCAGTGTATCGTCGATCACGGTCGCGGTATCGGCAGTGATCGTTTCCACCCCGACATCGAGAGTGCCGGCCTCACGCGCCGCTGCCACGCGAGTTTCAACGAGGGAAAGGAATTCGTCGAAGATCAGGTTCTGGATCCCGATCGGCAGCGCGAGCAGTCGGTTGAGCCAGCGCTGGATAGGCGGCAGATCTTCCTTCAGAACGCCGTCATTGTCGTGCAGCTCGAGACCGGTGCGCGAGCAGAAGTCATCCATCGTCGTGCTGGTGAGCTTGCCTGCGTCGAGCAACGAGAACCACGTCAGGAGGGCGTCCTTGGCATACTCAGATTCGAGGTTGTCGGCCGGGTCGAAGAGGTTTTGACCGCCAGTTTGGCGCTGCCCGCGCGTAAGCGCACCCAGGCTGTCCAGGCGCCGCGCAATCGTCGACGTGAAGCGCAATTCACCCTTACAGTCGGTGGTGACCGGCCGGAAGAGCGGTGTCGACGCTTGGTGGGTGCGGTGTGTACGGCCGAGGCCTTGGATCGCCCGGTCAGCACGCCAGCCGGGTTCAAGCAGGAAATGCGCGCGCTGCTGCTGGTTCTTCGCGTCGAGGCTGGCATGGTAGGAGCGTCCCGTGCCGCCTGCGTCGGAGAAGACTAGTACCCGCTTGGTCCCTGCCATGAACGCTGCGGCTTCGACCTGTGAAGACCTGGCCGAGCGGGTCTCGATCTTTTGACGACCGTCCGACGTGGGCACCAGGCGACGCGAACGGCCAGTTACCTCAGCAACCACATCGGTGCCGAAATACTCGATCAGCGCGTCGAGGGCTGACTTAACGGGCGGCAACCCGCAGATATGCTCGAGCAGTTGGTCGCGCGCGGCGATCGCATCAGGGTTGTGGACGGGATTGCCTTCAGCATCGCTCATAGGCAGCGACCGAGCGGTGCCGGTGTCGTCAGTGAAGGTCTGCATCTGGCGCGTAGGGAAAGCACGCATGAGGTAGTCTGCGACATACTCGGTGGGGGAGAGGTCAACGACAGGGTCTGCGCGTTCCTCGGCCGACATCTGGGCAAGGCGCCGGTCCAGGATCGCCTCGGCCGTGGTCACCAGCTGCAGAACGACTGACTGCTCGGCTTTGAGATGCTGCTCGACTGCGGCGATGACGGTCGGCAGCTTCATCGATAGCAGGACCTGGCCAAAGAACCGCTGCTTGGTCGATTCCAGCCTCGACCTTGCCGATGCCTTGGCACCGCTGTTGAGTGTGGTGTTCTCCAGCCCGTCGACGACCCCGGTCAACTCCAGCGCCTCCTCCATGTTCTGATGAATGACGCTCCAGGCTTGGGCATACGTGTCGTAGATCTCGATCTGTGCCGGCGTCAGCTCGTGCCGCAGCACATCGTATTCCACGCCTGCGAAGCTGAGTGCCCTCGAGGTATAGAGGCCGAGTGCCTTGAGGTCGCGCGCGACAAGCTCCATCGCTGCGATTCCACCCTTGCGGATCTCTGCGATGAACGCCTCGCGATCGGCAAACGCCGTCTCGGGTCCCCACAGGCCAAGCCGCACGGCATAGGCGAGGTTATTGACGTCAGAGGCGCCGGTTGCCGAAGCGTAGAGGACGCGGGCGCCGGGCAGGTTGTTCTGGAGGAGGACGCCGCACACACCTTGCTGCGAACCTTCCTTCTTTCCCATGGCGCCCTCGCCGCCCGCAACGCCGCCCATCTCGTGTGCTTCGTCAAAAGCGATGACGCCGTCGAAGTCAGCCCCGGCCCAGTCGAGGATCTGCTGCAGCCGGCTGTTGTCCGATCGCATCGACCGCAGCGTCGGATAGGTGACGAACAGCACGCCCTCGGTCAGTTTGATCGGTTGATCGATCTTCCAGTTCGATACCGGCTGCACGTCGCCGGACATGCCGCCAAGCGCGGTCCAGTCTCGGCGCGCGTCTTCCAACAGCGGTTCGTTCTTCGACACCCAGATATGCCGGCGCCGACCCTGTAGCCAGTTGTCGAGGATGCAGGCTGCGACCTGACGCCCCTTCCCGGCGCCTGTGCCATCACCAAGGAAGAAGCCCTTTCGGTAGCGGCTGCCCTGCTCGTCCATCGTCAGGCCAACGCCCTGTTCAGATGGCTTGAAGGTGCCCGGGAGCATCTGGCTCCACGCGTGCCCCGCATAGACGACGGTTTCGAGCTGCGACGACGACAGCAATCGCTCCGTCACAGTCCGCTCTGGTAGGTGCGCGACATGGGTTGGGATCGGCGCTGGGATCGAGCCCATCGCCACGGACTCTACGAGGGCCGTTGGATGGTCACCCGCGATGTCGAATACGATCCGGCTCGGTCGGTATGGCAAATAGCAGCCGACCTGATCGGCAAGGGGTGCTGGCGTCAACAGCGTCTTGTAACTGACTGGAAGCACGTTGTTGCGGACCGGTGCGTGATAGGTCCGTGCAACCGTCGCCTTCGCCTGTCGCGCAGCTCCGAACAGGCTGGGCCTGCTTACGGGGATGGCTGCTATCGGGGCATCAACCACCACTTGCGTCCGTGGTGGGATGGTGACCGCGTCCAGAAAATCAACAACCGAACTGCGCTGGATAACGACGTGCGACGTTCCGCCTGCCACCTTGTCGATGACGTAAAGGCGCACGGCGATATCCGTGCCGTGCTTGCGGTAGCAATGCTCCAAGCGAAGCGAGGTGCGAACCGTGCACCCGGTAAGGACGGCTTCGTATGCCGCCTTGAGCCTGGCGCTCGGCGCAAACCAGTCAGGCATGATCGCGACGACCCGGCCGCCTTTTGCCACGCGGCGGACTGCCGACTGCAGATGACGTAGCGCTGCAAGATCGTCCTCGCCGCGGCCGACACTGCGCGAAAAGGGTGGGTTCATCAGGACCACCGTCGGCCGCTGCATTTGTGCGTGGAGGCTGACGAGGGCGGCGCCGTCGTGACCGGTGATGATTGCATTGGGAAAGACGCTGGCAAGGCGCTCACGCCGCTTCTTGTCGATCTCGTTCAACTGCAGGGTGGCGCACCGCGGCGCCTGGGCGATGAGCAGGCCATTGCCGGCGCTGGGCTCGAGTACGACGTCGTCCGGACCGATCGCCGCCATCAAGACAGCGATCGCCGCAATATCGACCGGAGTGGAGAATTGCTGAAGGACGATCTGCTCCTCACTACGGACCGTCTGCGTTGGCAGATTGTGCATCAGCGCCATGGCCGCGGTCACATCGGGCAATGCGGTGATGGTGTAAGGCTGCGAGGCAAGGTGCAGGGCGATCGCGTGTTCGAGCATTTCGAAGCTGTCGCGCTGGGTCCAATGTCCATTTGCATCGGATCCGCCAAAGGTAGCGGTCATCGCCGTATTTAGGTCTCGCCGGGTGATGGGTTGCCCGTCAGCCAGGATTGCAGCGATCTGGAGGGCAGCAGGGCGATCGGTGATGGCTGGAAGATCGAGAAGATCGAACATGTGAGGACTCCTTTTGGGCGCCTGCCATTCCGGCAGCTCACATCCTCACTCCCCCTCCTCTCTCCATTGCCTCGAGGGCTTCGGCCCAATCATTGGCGCCTCGTGGGTAGTGAACCTGGATCACGCGGTTGTCTGAGGAGTAGCGTTCGATGCTCATGGCAACCGCTCGCCTTCCGGCCAGATCATTGTCGCCGGCCAGGATCAGCCTGGTCACGCTTGTCGGGATCGTCGCTAGATTTAGTCTTCGGGATCCAAGGCTCGCCCAACATGGTAGGGAGTGTATTTTCGACCATGCCCGTGCCGTCTCGAACCCTTCTGCGAGCGCAATAGTCGGGCCGATCCCTCCGCCTCGCCAGACCCCGGATCCGAGTGTCCCAAGGGTCGCTTTCTCGGTGTATTTGGCAGTTTTGGGATCGAGGAAGATCCGTTGAACGCCAACCAGGCTTTGCGCTTCCCGGATCGCTACCAGCAACGCCGGCTTGAATTCAGTCCTGGGCTTTGGACCGTGGGGGCATCTTGGATGGAAGCGCACGTCGGTCGGCGCGGGGAGCAGGAAGCGTGAGGCTAGATAGCGCTCGCCAAGTGTACCCTCGATAGGGCCTGCTTGGGACCATAGTCGTTCGACATTAGCTGTTCCTCCGGGGCGCTCGATGGGTGGAGGCGTATAGCGTCGATTGAGTGAAAAGCGGCCTATCTCGCGCAAGATGTCGTATGGGTCGCAACCTGCGAAGCATGTAAGGAGGATTTTGTGGTCGCCTTGGCGGATTGAAAGGCTTGCCTTCTTGTCGGCATGCGCGGGGCATCTGCACATCGCCTTGTAGCCGTTCCACGTTCCACCCAAGACTCCCACGATATCGACCATTTCTTGGGACGGCCTGAGTGCGACGAGCGTCATGACACCCGCCTGCGGGCAGGCTCGCAGGGCCTCAGCAGCGCGATGACATACCGACCTCCACGCTGGGTAAAGTATGCCTCGATGACCTCCTGATCCTGGATCTGCATCCGGTGACGGGGCTGGTGGGATCGTTGACGGACATACGCCGCAAGCGCCCGTTTGGCCTTTTCCCTAGTGGACCGAATGTAGCTGACATCGCTCCGATCGCCCTCTCGGATGAATAAAACAAACCGTTCCATGATAGAGAAACCTCTGAGCTTTCCGATGGCGCGCATCCACAGGGCCGAAATCTGCGAGGGCATTTTACAACCCTGCTCGACCCCTCCCCCTCTCCGCTTTTCCGTTCTTGCTCGACTCGGTCCCTGTCCGTTTACCAGACGCTAAAACAAAGCCGTTAGGTCAATTTGGAACTAGAGATGCTCTGTGAGTGTTCGTCGCAGGGATCCTTAGCAACCAAGCTCTTAACGAGAGGTGATTGTGAGCCAGCTTTCAGCACTAGAGATTGCGAACTGGATCGCCATCTACCTTGCAGCCGGCATTTGCTGTGCAATAGCGATGTCTCTTTCAGTAACTGTGACAGCACATACTATGTGGCGGGACAAGGTCTGGCAGGATGTTCGTACAGTCAGGGGTGCAGTACTTTTTATACCGTCGATGTGGTGGCGCTGGCAAAAGCTATACCTGCTTTCGACGCCGGTAACATTAGGTGTTGTCTGCTACTTCGCAGCAACAATGCGTTGGTCGTAACGATCATATATCCAGAACACGAAGTAACTTCGAGACTGCCGAACCGTTATCGATTTCTGTAGCATTCAATGTTACCAAGTCGCCAAGGTGACTCATTCTGGGATGAGTGACGGCTTTAGCTGCTTCATATTCGTCAGTCTCGAACCCCATCGCTTCCACCACAATGGTTCTTATCTCTCCGGTTTGGTTTGATCTTGCCTCGATTACGAAATCAGGTCGACATGGTCCGTCCGGTGTCATTGAATCGAACAGCGGCTTTTTGATCGCCATATCGACGTCCCGATGATGGAGATGGCGTTGGCAGTCGAGAATTGCACGCATCACCGACCGTTCGTAATCAGAATCAACCGGCACGAACATCCGGCCGCTGTAAATCGGCTGTGCATAGGCTCGAAGAGGCGCGTAGCCCCGCGCTTCGGGTGTGTCACCAGCCACGATCAAGACGAGGAAAGGCCCCTTGATACGCCTGCCGTGGATCGAAGGTGCCTGAATTGGTGTTCGTATTTCAACGGGCGCGCAGTTGGGTACGTGTACCTCATTCCCCGCGATCGATGGTGCGTAAAGCAGAACAAAGCCCTGGGGTGCGTGCGTCTTGGGCCAGTCTGCTGCGAGCCGACGTAGCGCGGCATACACGATGTTGCATTGGAGAGGTCGCGGATGCGTCCAGAACGCCCGGGCCAGCTCAATGCCGGGTGCGATCTCCATTTTAGATGTAATCCGCCCGATCGATGCGAATTCGGATGTGATTGAGTGATCGGGGACGATCGACAGGGGTTCGACGCTATTTGAACCAGCGTTGTCCATGAGGCGCCAGAGGAGCCGCGCAAGGCGTGGTGTTGGTTTGTTGCGTATCCTGTCTCCCTCGCTGTCATCCTCCGGGCGCTGCGAGAGCCGGTCCGGCGCCGGCCGTAGGACCTCAAAGAAGCCTGACGGCCGCTCGACAGGTGTTGCGGGTGAATGGATCGTGATGGTTCGATGCGTCACCTGGTCTCGGAAAAACGGACAGTCAGTACGATGTTCGGGTCGCTTCGAGCCGGTGAGGCGGCGCAAATAGTATGTCTCGGCTTCCGAAAGGAGGGCCGGCGTCAGGATTGGTGGGTTTGTATCGGTGCCGAGGCAACTGCACGCGATCCACCTGTGCCCGATACGGGCATTCTTCATAAGGGTCACACCGGCCTGTTGGTCGCGCTGGCTACCATCCCCTGAATACCAGCGTGTCAGAGCCTCTCGAAGTTGCCGCGGAAGCGGGATTCGATCTGGGCTACGGCCGTTGGTGTCGCGGGGTATTAGCCACATGCTGAAGAGGCCTTCTGGCACGATTTCGGATGAGTTTCGCCGCTTGCCGGCCTCTTGACAAGCTCGAAACATTTGATCTCCACTGTTTTATATCGGCACATTGGAGGGGTTTTCCGTGCGTTATCGTGTAACGTTATCCGTCATCAGCGCGTCTTTGCTTGGCCTGTCTCCTGTGGCTGCGAAGCCGGCGAAAACTGGATCCCGCCAGGTCCAGCTCATTTCGATGACAAGGGTCGCTCCGGTGCCATCCTCCGTGACGCAGGATGAGGACGCTCTTGCGATCGCCGCTCCGACACTGCCGCCCGCGTTTCAGGTTCACGATCTGAGCCGGCGTTACGTTGAATATCGAATGAATCAGGAGCTCAACCAGATTGCAGGCACTGCGGCTGAAGGACGCGCTGCTCCTGCCGGCTTTGCCAGCCCGCAATCCAATGTCGTCGCTGCGTCCTCCGCGATCTACGTGCCGAGCTGGATGCGCGCTCAAGCCGTTGTCCCGGTCGTATCCTTTGCGCCTGGGTGCTCTCCCCTTCCATACCGGCCGTCTGGCTTTCTCGCCCGCGCAGCCGAGACGCGACGTGCCGCATATTATGGAATGATGAGCGCGGTCGCCTGCGAACATGGCATTCCCACAGGCCTGTTCGACGCAATGATCATCCGAGAAAGCGGATATAACCCGGTGGCCGTCTCTTCTGCGAACGCGTTCGGCCTGGCGCAGCTGATGCCCGGGACTGCGGCCGGCCTGGGTGTTAATCGCTTCGATCCGTTTCAAAATATGCGCGGCGGTGCTCGATACCTCCGTCAGCAGCTCGATAAATTTGGCCAAGTGCAGCTGGCGCTGGCGGCTTATAACGCCGGTCCAGGGCGTGTTCGTAACGGCCTCGTGCCGAGGATCGCGGAGACGCAGGCTTACGTGACCAACATCATCGCAAATTGGACGCGTCTGACGTCGCCACCAGGATCCTCCTCGACGGTCTCGACCTTGCCACAAGGGTACACGCGGATAGCCTCAATGACACAGTTCTGATCCAGAGACCTCCGCGATCGCGACAGGTTGGAAAAAGTACAGCCGAATCCGCATGCTCCACTCGGGGAGCATTGTGGCGGCGTAAGCCGACACTCCTGCCGTCTCGTCTGAGCGTTAGTGGTTGTTGTCTTGGTTTGGGCTTGCGGTTTCCTCCATCAAATTACGCGTTGGCCGATCTAGGCCAACTCTGTCTGACGTATATTAAATGAATCCATTAGCGTTTCCGAACCATTGTGAGCCTCACGTTCAGCACGATCGACACCAGCGCCGAGACGAGCCAATATCCGCCCGAGCGGGCCGCTGAGCGTGGCTTCTGCCAGTTCCTTGCACGACAGCGTGTTGAGCATCCCCTTCGTGCTCTCGATCTGCTCGATCTGACGATCCTCGGCGTCGACCGGAACCGGTGCCGGCCGCATCCAGCGGGGCAGGAACGGCAGTATGCGGGCGGGCAGCAGCGGGCGGTAGGCATTTGAAGTCTGTTCGTAGCGTGGACCACGGCCCTCGCCAGCGATACGCTTGAAACGTCGCTGGCGCACGATGAAGCCGATATCCTCCAGCACCGTTAGAGCGCGAGTGACGGTCGCTCGGCCGTAGTTGGTCCGCTCGGCGAGATATTCGTAGGTCGGAAAAACCTTGCCCTTGTTGAGGCGGGCCAGTGTCAACAATTCCTCGAACACGCGTACCGTGCTCGCCTGCAACGCGGCGATCGCGCGCTCTGCGACGCTGAGCTTGCGCTCCGCGGTGCGTTCCACCCTGCGAAGGCCCCTAGCAGCGTCAAGGGTCTTGCGGGCTGTATTCAGTAAACGGTCGGTCTCACCGGCGCCGGGGATCGCGAAAAAGCTCTCCTCGAACGTACCAGCTTCCATGCTGCCCCGTAGAACGGGGACGCCGGTGCGACGCACAGCACCGGACCGCGCAGTCTTCGACCTGACGGGCATTCCGGACAGGGCGCTCGCAAGAGCCCCTCCAAACGTAATAGCTTCCATCTTCCGTCCCTCTCTAAGGGCCGGGACCAGGCAAAGGGGTAGCGTGGCACAAAACGCGCATCCTTGATTTGTGGTCGGGAAGCAGCTATACCTAGCTCTGTTGTTGAGCAGTTGGCGTTTGGCGACGCTGGCATATACCGTTTCGGGTTGATCCCCGATCACTGACTTTGGGATGCCGGGCCTTGTGCCCGGCTTCTCTTTATTTGGTCACAGCCAAGAATCCTTTGTTTTCGCGCCGCTCTTGGCTGATCCGCTCGAGGATGGCGTTCGCCGTGGGACCACGACTCCGAAGACCCATCTCGTCGCGCAGTTCTTCGAGAACGGCGATGGCGGCAGGAGACAGCCAGAAACTATTCCTGACCCATCCCTTTTCTCTGTATTCTTCAGCCCGTTCACGAGCGATTCGCGCAGGGGCTTTGGTGGAAAGAGACTCCGTCATGAACGGGAGTCGTAGCGCAAGCTTTTCAGCAATGCAATTTTAGCGCTGAAATAAGCGCATTACCCCCATTTTGGGGTAAATATGTAGGAAACCCGGGGGTTTGGGAGATCCGTCCCGATTCGTGAATCCCGCCTCGGGACGGTTCTTAATCGCTAGTTCTCAATCCACAGAGGCGAGTCGGAAGCCCTTGCGCTTTACGAGATCGAGGTAGCCCTTTTGAAAACTGTCCACGAGCAGCTCCTGGAGCTGATCCCCGTGCTCTGGTCGAACGTCGCCGTCTTCCAGGCCTGAAATGCCAATGAGGACGTTCGCGATGCGCGGTGCCAAGCCGTCGCATATCGTAGCCAATATCGCCGCGATGTTCGACAGGTCCCCCGACTCTTCCATCGTCTCTTGCAGAAGCTCAGTTCCAAACTGAGCCTCCATATCGCTGATGCCAAGTGCCGCGCATATGGCCTGGGACTCGTCCAGACGCATTGGCCGACGCTTGTTTCTGTCTGTGTGCAGCAGCTCGCCAAGCCGGCTGCGCTTGATAGTCGGCGTCCCGGCCTCGAGAGCGCGGATTGTCATGCCTGATTTATCGAGGCGCAGTCGCAGGAAATCGACGTGCTCGGGTGCCACGCCGTAGAATCGCTTACGGTCCTCGAATAGCTTCGGCTCGCCCATCACCCGATCCCCTGCTGGCTGCCTCACGATCCCGGTCGGAGGGCAGTGTTCCACCTGTTAACGCTTCCTTAACTTAATTTTCATCGAAATTAAAGCGCTATGAGGAGACGTTACAGGAACAAAGTTACCGAAATGGAACAACATTGGGCGTATAGCGTTCCGCGGCTCGCTTGAATGCTGCAGCCTCTTCAGGAGGCAACCCGAGCTTATTGATGAACTCAGTTCTGTTCTGGTCAACTATATAGTCAAACAACACTAGAGATACCGCAGACGCGAAACTAACGGACGATCCCAGCATTGACTCAAGCTCCGGAATCGACTCGCCGATAGCGTTTGCGCTTGTCTCTAATATCTGAATTTCAAACTCGACATCGCCCTCGGTCGGTATGATTCTTAGATGCTCGCGCAGAGACGATGGCCGGTATTGAGATGGAATGTTGTTCGCCTCCGAGGCGCGATCGTTCAAAACGTCCTCGATAGTGGCCTTGCGAAGGTGACGGTTCGAAAACAGGCGCACGCTCTCTGTCGTCAGGCGGAAAAGAAACTCCGAGACGTGGAAACTCAAGACACGTTCGGTCAAAGCCATTCCCTAACCCTACCCTACTCGAACCCAACACTTGCGCGCCTCGCCGCGCCCGTGCTGTAGCCATGGCGATTCAGGTGAGTTTAGCACAGCTTTGCGAATGAGTCGCTTGTTGTCCGCAAAGCCGGACAGCCGTCCGACTTACACGGACAACTGTCCTGTTTAGCCGGACATGTGTCCGATTTGGGTTGCAAAAACCCACTCTGGGGAGGGCGCGGGAGACTCAACTCACCGCATTTTTGCATAAACTAACAAATTCGTAATCAGTTCCGTCCGCAGCCTGTTGTCGGCCCCCTCGAAACCGCTGAGCCTTTCTTTGGGCGCGCTGGAATGCGTCTATCGAAAGGACCACCGGAATGAAGAAACTCGCACTCATCAACCGTCGTACGGAAACGGCTGCCCTTGCTGTCGTCGGCGCCGTTGCCGCTGCAGCCGTACTCGCCTCGCCGGCTCTCGCCGGCGCTGACGGTACGTTCGACACCGCACTCAACGCGTTCACGGGCTTCCTGGAAGGCTCGGGCGGCAAGATCATCACCGTGCTGTCGCTCGCCGGCGGTGTGGTCGGTCTCGCCTCGGGCCGTTTCTCGCTCGGCCAGGTCGCAATCCCGGTCGGCGTTGGCGTCGGCGCCGGCACCGGCGTTCCGATCGTCACGTCGACGGTCACCGGAACGATCTGATCTTGGCGTCGGCGGTGTAGCAGCACCGCCGACACCATCTCTGAAGGTGGCGTAATGGCGGCTGACAAATATGTGATTCCTTCTCATCTGGATGATCCGGAGCTCATTGGGTTTTGGACGCTGGATGAGTTTCTCGCGATGGTTATCCCCTTCACCTGGGGGATCTTGGCTCAGCACATCGTCATCGGGATCGCGGTCGCGTTCCTGGGGTGGTGGGCTTTACGTCGGGCCAAGGCTGGTCGGGCATCCTCGTGGTTGATTCACTTGGCCTACTGGCATCTGCCCGGAGGCTTTCCGTCGCTGCGCGCCACGCCACCTTCATTCCTGCGTTTGATGGTAGGCTGACATGGACTTCAACTATCAGCACGCGCAAAATCAGCGCATTCTTCGGCAACGTAATCTCCTCGGCATCACTGCAATCGTGATGGCTGGGGTAGTCGCCATTCTTCTCATCATGTCCGCAACGCGGAGCCGTGAGATCGTCTTGCAGCCCGTTCTGGGCTCGGCGGTCACCGTCTCCAGTTCCGGCGTATCGCGCGATTACCTGGAGCTCGTCACCCGCGACACTGCGGTTCTGACACTGAACCGGACGCCCGGTAGCCTCGACTACTGGATGAAGTCGGTACTCGCGATCGTCTCACCAAAGGCACAGGGCTCGATCAAGGCCGATCTGCTGCGCATCGTGAACGAACAACGCGGCTCGAGCATGTCGCAATACTTCACGCTGGAGTCGATGGAGATCGACCCCAAGGCTTTGCAGTCGACGGTCACTGGCACCCTCAACACGGTCGTTGGGCAGAAGGTCGTCTCATCCGAGCCCCGCACCTTTATCTACGACTGGGAGTATTCAGGTATGTCGCTGAAGTTGATCGGCTTCCACATGCTACAGCCCAAGCGCAAGCTGGGAGGTGTAATGTGATCCCGGCAATCTACGCAGTCGGCAGTGCAGCTCTTGGGACCGCGTTCATCACGCGGTCTCTTTGCACGTTGAGCCGTATGGTAGGCGTGGCGCTGTTCGGCGTGTCGTTCTTCCTCTTCGTCAATCCTGCATTCGCCGCGGGTGACCAGACGCTGATGGCGGAGGACGGCGCGCAGGTATCGTGCAACGCCTCGGCGAAGGACCTGACGCGCATCAGCCTTATCGGTGACGAATTCGCGGGCGTTTCCAAGATCAACACCGGCAACCCCTCCGACGACTTCTCGGTCGTCAATGAGCCGGTCCGTGGCGATATCTATCTCTCGGTCCCTGAAGGCTTTGGGCGCTCGCTGCTGTCGTTCTTCGGAACCAGCAAGCGTGGTTATGTCTACAAATTCCAGTGCCGGATCACTGGCGATCAGGCCGTGCAGGTGTTCGTCTCGAACCCCGCAATCGCAAAGGCCGATGCTGCAGACGCCGGTAGCGCTCAGGGGACCAAGGTAGCGTCCACCGAGGAGGCGGCCGTGTCGCTTGTTCAGGCGATGTACGCCAACAAGACGGTCGACGGCTATGAGATGCGCCAGCGCTCGCTTAACCCGGTCTATGTCGGCGATCTGAAGGTTCAGATGATCGCCGAGTACCGCGGCGACACCATCACCGGCCGGGTCCTGCGCATCGAAAATAAGGGCTCCAAGGAAACGACGCTGACCGAGGCCAGCGTGGCGCCGTCAAGCGCATTGGCGGTCTCGATCGTCGAGCCGAAGCTCGCGCCGGGTCGCGTCACGACCGCCTACCTCGTCTCGCGAAACGGAAAGTAAGTCATGGGTATCAAGGATATGTTGTCCCCGAAGCGTAAGCCGCTGGACGGGCCAGAAGTCGAGGAAGGTGTCTCGCCGGTTGCATCCGAGCTCGATGGCAACACCGCGGCGCAGAAGAAGCAGAGGATGATACTTGGTCTGCTTGGCGGCACCGGTCTGCTGTTGTCATCGTTCTGGATTTTTGGCGGCAGCGACACGGTCAAGAACAAGGATCCGGACAAGGCAGAGCAGGTCAAGGTTTCCGTTGGCGACATGGCCAACAAGACGCTTTCCGAACAGGAATGGATGGCGCTCTCGGAAAACCGTTTCCAGTCGGCAGAGAACCAGCTGAAAGGCGTGGACGGCACCAATGCGCGGGTAGCGCAGCTTTCGGAGCAGCTCGACGCCCTGCGCGCGCAGAACTCGTCGATGTCGGCGGATGGTCAGCGCGTTGTGTCGGCATATCAGTCGGAAAACGAACAGCTTCGTCGGCAGATGAACGAGCGTCCTGCTGAGCCTGTCGCGCAGCCTGGCCCACAAGCGATGTACGGCCCCGGGAGCAGCGCCCTTTACCCGCGTGCGGGCGCACCAGCCGGCGCAGCTGCTTCACCCGAATATTCCGCGCCTCGCCTGAGCGAAGTTAAAATGCTCTCGTTCGGGTCGGCCGAGACCGGCAGCGCGTCCAAGATCGCAAAGGGTAGCACGGTCTACACCGACAGCCCGAATTACCTGCCACCCAACAGCTTTGCGACCGCCAAGGTGATCGTTGGCGTCGACGCCGCGGCGGGGACGAACAGCCAGACTGATCCGCTTCCAGTGGTCCTGCGCGTCACTGGCCCGGCACGCTCGGTCCTGCAGAATGGCAAGCTGCTTACGACGAAAATCCAGGGGTGCCTCATCAACGGGGCCGCGCGTGGCGAACTGTCGAGCGAGAAGGTCTACGTGAAGCTGCAGAAGATGACCTGCCCGCAGCCGGGTGGTCGTTATGCGGTCTCCGAGGTCAAGGGCTTCATCGCGTTTGGCGGCAAGACCGGCGTGCGTGGGCGCGTCGTAAGCCGCGAAGGATCGCTGGTCAGCCAAGCGTTCATCGCGGGCCTGGTGGGCGGCATCGGCAAGGGGTTCTCGGCAAACTCGAACTCCTTCCTTCAAGGCAGCAACATCTCGGTCGGTGGTAAGCGGCAGCAGCTCGGGCTTGGCGAAATTGCGCAGGGCGGTGTCGGGAACGGCGTTGGCGAGGCCGGCGACATGGTCTCGAAGTACCTGATCGAGCGCGCCGAGCAGTACCAGCCGGTCATCGAAATGCCGACCGGCGTCGACGTCGAAATCGTCTTCCTGGAGGGTGTTTATGTTCGCAACTGATAGCAGCGCCGATCGCCGCCTGACCGCCGGTCGGGCAATGATCGTTGTGTTGATCGTGGCAGCGTTCATCGCAGCCGCGATCGGCGCAAAGGCGGCCTATGCTGCGCTCCGTCCTGCCAACGCCTCGGTAATCGCGCTCCTGAAGGCACGGTTGCCGAAGACGCAGGTCAGCAAGGTCGATTGCGCGGTCGTTGACGGCCTTTGCGAAGTGACGGCGGGCAACAACCTCTTCTATGTCGATCGCTCGGGACGCTATCTCGTCATCGGCCGGGTCTATGACATGGAGACCCGTCAGGATCTGACGGCGACCCGTCTTCTCGAAATCAATCCGGACACGCTCATCGGCGGGGCTGCCAAGGCCAACAACGCGGCCGAGAATGGTGAGGCCCCGATCGCCAAGGCAGTCGGCGCCGGAACGCGCCCGGCAGCGCCGGCGACGCCCTCGCGCATCTCGCTCGATGGCTTGCCCAAGGACGGCGCTATCATCTGGGGCAACCAGTCCGGCAAGACGGTTACGGTCTTCAGCGACTTCCGCTGCGGGTACTGCCGCGCGCTGTCGAACACGCTGCGTTCGATGAACGTGCGTGTCGTAGAGCGGCCGATCTCGGTTCTTGGAAGCCGCGACCTCGCCAACCAGGTCTATTGCGCCAAGAACCGCGAAGCGGCGCTCCATCAGGCCTATGCCGGCGAGCCGCTGCGCAACGCCGGCACCTGTGACACCTCGGGCCTCGATGCCAACGAGCGTTTCGCTCGGTCGCACGGCCTCAACGGCACCCCCGTCCTCGTCCGCGCAGATGGCGCAATGATCGAGGGCTATCGCCCCAAGGAGGCTCTTGCCTCCTTCATCGCTGGAGGTCGCTCGTGAACAAGGTCCGCGTTTGTCTCGTCGCTGCGCTCGCGTCCGGTACGCTGATGACTGGCTGCACGACGATGGGTGGCAACATCAAGGGCAGCTTTTCGTGTGTTGCCCCCGATGGCATCTGCGCACCAAGCTCGACCATCGACGATCGGGCGCTGGCGATGATCTCGGGCACCGACGGTGACCGTATGATCTCGCCAGCCGGACCGTATGCTGCGCCTCGCGCGGAAGGTCGCGGTTTTGATACGGTCTCCGCTACGCCCTCGCGCAGCCAGGAGCGTGTTCTGCGCATCGTCTTTCCGGCGCAGATTGACGCCGCGGGACGCCTGCATGAGCAGAGCGCTGTCCATGCGGTTGTCGAGCAAGGCGATTGGCGCAGGGCTCAGGCCGGTAGCGCGGTCGCCACCACGCCACAGCAAGTCGCGATGGCAGCAGGCGGTGATACGTTACTCGCGGCGGTCGATCGCGCAGAGCCCCGGTCGTATGGCGAGGGTAGCGTAGATCCCGACATGCCGACCCCGGCTGCAGTAGCCGCAGCGCGTGCCAAGGCCGACCCGGTTGGCGACATCAAGGATCAGGTCGCGCAGCGCCTGGCTAAGAAACCAGCGCGTCTGAAGGTCGACCGCGAGGCGCTCCGGAGCTCGACGTCTGTAACGTATCGGGCACAGCCGACTTCCACAGCCACGACGGCCTCGTCTGCCGCGCCTCTCCCTCCCTCACGTACATCCGCGTCCTTGTCGTCACGACCGTCGACCTCGTCGACGGTCGTTCCGTCGCGCGCGACGCAGGCTGGGCGAAACGCGATTGCCTCGGTCGCTGCCAATAGCGCGATCCGATCGAGCATTGCCCGCGCCGAGCCCGAAGCGCGCGAAGCAGCCAAATCGGCAAACCCCGTGCCCGTCCTGCGCGCGTCGTCGTTTCCTGGAGTCGTTCAATGAGCTTTTTCAAACGCTTGCTTGAAACCATCCTTGGGGACTCGGCTAAGCCTGAGACCGGTCGTCCGGGCACGGCTGTACCACGGTTCGTGCATTGGCTGCCCTATCGCAGCTACGATCCCAAGACGCATATCTTCTACAACAGCGCATCACGCGGCTTCGTTCTCGAGGCCGCGCCGATGCTCGGTGCAACCGAGCAGTCGTCCGAAATCCTGACGCAGTTTCTGTCAGAAGGTATCCCGTCGCCCGGGACGCTGCAATTCCACGGCTGGATGAGCCCCCGCATCAGCGAGAAGCTCTCGCAGTGGTATCTTCCGCGTTATACCGCGGCCGGTATCTACGAGCGCATGGCAAAGCACCGCACCGACTTCCTCGTGAACGGTGTCTGGAACTCCCTCTCGGCAGCAGCGCCCTTTTATCTGCGCAATCACCGGCTCGCGATTTCCTACGCGACCCCCGAATCCAGCAAGGTGTCCAACGAGGAAATCACCTCGGTCATGGAGGGCCTGATCTCGGCTCTGGAATCGATCGGTGTGATGGCACGGCCGATGGATCCGAAGGCGCTCATCACTTGGATCGATGATATCACCTCGCCGACCACGGCGCCCGGTGACGATGCGATCACCTACAACCCGTTCGACCCGATCGCTGACCAGGCTGTTCGTCATGATCTTGAGATGAAGATCGAACCGGACCGTATCCTTCTCCGGACGGAGCGCTTTCGTCCGACCGGGAAGGTCGTCGACGACGCGCCGGAGATTGGCGAGGTCTATCCGGACACGTTCGACGTCCGCTCGTTTTCTGTTCGCAATTTGCCGCAGCGGTGGGCGCCATGGGATATGGCGAAGCTCATCGGCGACATGTTCGCTGACAAGCTCCGTATGCCTTGCCCGGTCTCGACGAACCTCTGCCTCGAGTTCCCCGACGCCGAGTCCGCTGGTCAGCGCGCCGGCCGTAAGTTCATGCGAACGACCAGTCTCGCCGACAGCAAGTCAGCGCGCATGTTGCCGCAGCTGAAGGACCAGTCCGCGGAGTGGAAGTTCGTCAAGGACGAGCTCAAGCAGGGCCGCAAGCTGGTACAGGCGTTCTACTCGGTCACCTCGTTCAGCCCGAAGGGCAAGGGTGACTCGAATGAGCGCGTCCTGAAGTCAGTGTACCGTGCGGCCGGTTGGGATCTGCTCGACGATCGCTACCTTCAGATCCAGGGCCTGCTCGCAGCAATGCCAATGACGATGGCCAACGGTCTCGCTTACGATCTGAAGAACATGAAGCGGATGCGTACCGTCCTCACGACGACGGCAGCAAGCCTCGCGCCGATTCAAGGTGAGTATCTTGGCGGCAACAACCCCCACATGATGTTCATTGGTCGTCGCGGCCAGCCTTTCTTCTGGTCGCCGTTCGAGAATACCGCCGGCAACCATAACGTTGCCGTTTTCGGCAAGTCCGGTTCGGGCAAGTCGGTCGCGCTCCAGGAACTGTGTTCGTCGTTCGTCGGTGCCGGCGCAAAGGTCGTCGTTATCGACGATGGGCGCTCGTTTGAGCACTCCGCCAAGTTGCAGGGCGGCGCCTTCGTCGAATTCACGACGTCGTCAGGCTTTTGCATCAATCCGTTTTCGATGATCGATCCGGAGGTGGCCGCGACCGATGAGGATTACCTCATGGACTGCTTTGCCATGCTCAAATCCATCATCACGGGGATGGCGCGGCATATCAATCCGCTCGACGACACTGAGCGCGGCCTGATCGACGGAGCCTTGAACCTGGTCTGGAAGGAAAAGGGCCCGGAGGGCGAAGTCGACGACGTCATCGCCGCTCTCGAGGAAACGAAGAACCCGCTGGCGGTAAACCTCGCGATTGCGATGCGGCCGTTCTCCAGCCACGGGACCTATGGTCGCTTCTTCCGGGGCAAGGTCTCCTTTGACTTCAAGGCCGATCTGACAATCTTCGAGTTGTCGGATCTCTCGTCGCGTGAGGAACTGCGTTCAGTCGTCCTGAGCGCCATCATGTTCCTGTCGTCGCAGATGATGCGACGGGTAGATCGCGCAATACCCAAGGCGCTGCTGCTCGATGAAGCGTGGCAGATGTTGAAGGGCGGCGCGATGGCCGACTTCATTGAAGCATACGCACGAACCTGCCGTAAGTATGGCGCTGCACTTGTAACGGCGACGCAGAGCCTGAACGACTATTATAAGTCTGACGGCTCGAAGGCCGCATTGGAGAACAGCGATTGGTTCATGATCCTTCAGCAGAAGGAAGAGACCATCGCTGACTTCAAAAAGCATAATCGCTTTGCAATGGACGACTACACGGACGCGCTGCTTCGCTCTCTGAAGCGCAACGGGTCCGAGTATTCTGACGTGATGATTAAGGGACCTGAGTCCTTGGCGGTAGGCCGCCTGGTTCTCGATCCTTTCTCGGCAGCGATGTATTCCTCGTCGCCCCGCACCTTCGCGGCGATCCAGGAAATGCTTAAGCAAGGCATCCCCATGGAAGGCGCGCTCGAGCGGATCGCCTTCCCGGAGAACCCCGAAAAATGGAGCGATGCCAATGATGGCCTCGCGATCGCAGCGGAGTAATAGTCATGGCAACCGTTATTCAGTCGCTGCGTAGCGATCGCAAAGTCGACTACGGGTACTTCCTTTATTTCGGGCTACACGTCGCGGGGTTCCTGGCCACAACGCTGTTGATGACCTGGGGAATCATGGTCCTGTTCTTCATCCTGATCGGCGGGTTCTCGCTCGACGGGATGATGCACCATCTTGCCAACCTGTCGACCCGCTATGTGGCCGCAGACGAGGGCCGTATTTCGCAGTTCAAGCTTATCATCGGCGCGGTCCAACTGAGCCTCGCCATCGCCATCATATTCTTCCGTCGTCACTCGCTGCTTCCAAGCAGCAATGCTCGTGCAGGAGCTGCAAACAATGACTGATCTGGGTTCTCCTGTTGTTCGCGGCGAAGCCGACTCGATCTCGGCGGAAACGACCGCCTCCGCTCCGGCCGGCGTGCAGGCGACGCGGAAGCGTGCTGTTTTCGCCGGGTACACGGCAGGGCAGCTGCTGGTCGGCGCGGCGGTCCTGTTCGCTCTTGTCTGGGCTCTGTGGATCTCGAAAGTCGTCACCACTGAGAAGCCGCAACAGATCGTGAAGGCGGATCTCTCGCGGATCGTCGGTGAGTATGTCTCGGCACAGGCGCGCAGCGCGACGCCTCCCGACCAGGTGCAGGCGCAGATGCGTACCTTTATGGCGTCGCTCGACACTGAACTGCAGCGCCGTGGCGCGGCCGGTCAGGTTGTGCTTGTCGGCGAGGCGGTTCTGTCGAAGAGCGTCCCGGACATCACGGTGGACGTCGCAAAAGCTGTTTATGCTTCGGGAGTAAAAGTCCCGGTTGCTGCCTCGCCCGTTCAGATGGGCGCGATGATGCGCGGTCAGGTTCCGACTGCTGCCGCCATTCCCCCTGTCGAGACCGTTCAGCCGGTCGCTGCTCCG
>Ga0308164_10000850_pt1 | contig 41213 bp, 32 predicted proteins | sample PhyTR2_FD_201031 | JGI IMG/M metagenome (GOLD analysis project Ga0308164, IMG submission 201031) | Phyllosphere microbial communities from UC Gill Tract Community Farm, Albany, California, United States - DLSLT.R2 | ecosystem: Host-associated > Plants > Phyllosphere > Unclassified | place: USA...
GCATCTCCTTGACGATGTCGATGCCGGTGACCATTTCCGAAACCGGGTGCTCCACCTGAACACGGGTGTTCATTTCGATGAAGTAGAAACGACCGTTTTCGTACAGGAACTCGAACGTACCCGCACCGCGATAGCCGATATCGATACACGCCTTGACGCAGGCAGCCAGAACATCCTCGCGCGCCTTTTCGTCGATGAACGGTGCCGGCGCTTCTTCCAGAACCTTCTGGTGACGGCGCTGCAGCGAGCAGTCGCGATCGCCCAGGTGGATGGCCTGGCCCTGGCCGTCGGAAATTACCTGGACTTCCACGTGACGTGGGTTGGTCAGGTATTTTTCCAGGTAGACCATCGGGTTGCTGAACCAGGCGGCTGCTTCGGCACGGGTCTGGGACGCGGCTTCGATCAGGTCTTCTTCGCGATGAACCACACGCATGCCGCGACCACCACCGCCACCGGCGGCCTTGATGATCACCGGGTAACCGACTTCACGACCAATGCGCAGAGCGGTCGCTTCGTCTTCCGGCAGCGGGCCGTCGGAACCGGGGACGGTCGGCACGTTGGCCAGCTTCATGGCGTCCTTGGCGGAAACCTTGTCGCCCATCAGGCGAATGGTGTCTGCTTTTGGACCGATGAAAGCGAAGCCCGATTTTTCAACCTGTTCGGCGAAGTCGGCGTTCTCGGCGAGAAACCCGTAACCCGGGTGGATCGCCGTGGCGCCGGTCACTTCGGCAGCCGAAATGATCGCCGGAATGTTCAGGTAGGACAGATTGGCCGGTGCCGGACCGATGCAGACGGTTTCGTCTGCCAGGCCCAGGTGCATCAGCTCGCGATCTGCTGTGGAGTGTACAGCGACGGTCTTGATGCCCAGTTCTTTACAGGCACGCAAGATGCGCAAGGCAATTTCGCCGCGGTTGGCGATCAGAACTTTTTCCAACATCGCAGGCTCTCCCCGGGTCAAACGATTGTGAACAGCGGCTGGTCAAACTCAACCGGCTGACCGTTTTCTACCAGGATGGATTCGATCACACCGCTGGCTTCTGCCTGGATGTGGTTCATCATTTTCATCGCTTCGACGATGCAGATGGTGTCGCCTTTCTTGACGGTCTGGCCGACTTCGACGAATGCAGGCGAAGTAGGTGCCGGGGTACGGTAGAACGTACCGACCATTGGCGACTTGACCACAAAGCCGTTCAGTTTCGGAGCCGACGGTACTTCTGGCGCAGCCGGGGCGGCGGCAGGTGCGGCTGCGGCTACCGGCGCTGCAACCGGAGCGGGCGCGTAGTAAGGCTGCGCAGGGGTCTTGCTGTGGCGGCTGATCCGTACGGATTCTTCGCCTTCACGAATTTCCAGCTCGTCGATGCCGGACTCTTCCAGCAATTCGATCAGTTTCTTGACTTTGCGAATATCCATTAATCAACTCCCAAGGTTCTGTAAGGGCAATGTGTCGGCCGGCTCAAGCCATACGGTCAGCTTCAGGCTGGACTCGTCATGGCTTGGCACTGGCGGCCAGTTGTTCCAGGGCGGCTTCCAGGGCCAGTCGGTATCCACTGGCACCCAGGCCACAGATCACTCCTACAGCGACATCTGAAAAGTAGGAGTGATGGCGGAAAGTTTCGCGTTTGTGCACGTTTGATAAATGCACTTCGATGAATGGGATGCTCACTCCCATCAGCGCGTCACGTATTGCAACGCTGGTGTGCGTAAAAGCGGCCGGATTGATCAAAATAAAATCCACACCCTCACCGCGGGCGGCGTGAATGCGGTCGATCAGTTCGTACTCGGCGTTGCTTTGCAGATACATCAGATGGTGGCCGGCATCGCGAGCTCGCTGCTCCAGGTCCTGATTGATCTGAGGCAGAGTGACGGTGCCGTAGACCCCGGGTTCCCGAGTGCCCAGCAGGTTCAGGTTGGGTCCGTGAAGGACCAGGATGGTCGCCATTGCGTGTTCCTTTTATTGTCTGCGAGCGGTTTACGCCCGGCGACTATGCCGGAAGGGCAATAGACTGTCCAGTTAACAACAGTAGCCAGCACAATGAGCGATATTCGCGCAAAGTTTGTGACTAAGGTATCAGTTTTGGTCATTGGCGCTGTTCAGGCGCTCTATCAGGCCTGCTGCGTCGATTTCGCCGACGACCCTGACAGTTTGCCGTTCTTCGCCGTTTTTATCGAAAAAAAGCAGCGCTGGCGGGCCAAACAGCTTGTACCGGTCGAGCAGGGCGCGCTGCTCTGCGTTGCTGTCGGTCATGTCGAAACGCACCTGTTTGTAACCCGACAAGCGGGCGACCACGCCCGGGTCAGGCAGGACTTCGTGTTCGATGACCTTGCAACTGATGCACCAGTCGGCATACCAGTCGAGCACCAGCGGTTTGCCCTCGCTTTGGGCTTCCTGCATCACACGCTCCAGTTCGGCAGAGGTGGTGATCGTTTGCCACTGTGATGCGGCCTGAGCTACTGCCCCGTTATTCGCCGTGGCGTACTCGCGGCCCAGCGGGCGCATGGGGTCGGTCTGCCCGGACAGCGCGCCGTACCAGCACGCCAGCGCATAGACCAGCAACGCCAGCCCCAGCAACTGGGCGAGTTTCTGCCGTGTGGTTTTGACGTTGAATTCCAGCGCGCCGAGAAACAGGGCGACACCAGCCGACAATAGGCCCACCAGCAACAGCGTGACCTGCCCTGGCAGCACACGGCTCAGCAGGCCGATTGCCAGCCCCAGTAGCAGCACGCCGATGGCGTTTTTCACCGTTACCAGCCAAGGGCCGCTTTTCGGCAGCCAGGTGGCACCGCCGGTGGCGATCAGCAACAGCGGAGCGCCCATGCCCAGCCCCAGCGCAAACAGTTTCAGAGCACCGCCGAGCGCATCGCCGCTGGCGCTGATATACAACAGCGCACCGGCCAGAGGCGCCGATACGCAAGGTGATACCAACAGGCTGGAGACCACGCCCAGCACCGCTGCACCCCACAATGAACCGCCTTGGGTCTTGCCGGCGATACGGTCCAGGCGAGAGCTGATCGATTGCGGCAGGCGCAGTTCGAAAGCGCCGAACATGGCTATGGCGAAGATCACGAAGAATGCCGAGAACGGCACCAGCACCCAGGCCGATTGCAATCGTGCCTGCAGGTTAAGGCCTGCACCGAACATCCCCATCAGCGCGCCCAGCAGGGCAAAGCACGCCGCCATTGGCAGTACGTAAGCCAGAGACAGGCTAAGCCCGCGCAACCCGCCCACCTGACCGCGCAGTACCACGCCGGACAGGATCGGTAGCATCGGCAGTACACACGGTGTGAAGGTCAGGCCTACGCCGGCGAGAAAAAACAGTGCCAGTTCTTTCCAGCTCCAGCCTGCCGTGGCGGCGGGTGGGGTGGCAGAGGCCTGATTGGCCGGGCTGGCGGCCACATCACCGATGCTCAAACGTTCGGTTTCAGGTGGGTAGCACAAGCCCTTGTCGGCGCAGCCCTGGTAGGTGACGGCGAGGGTGAAGGGGCGTTGTTCGCCGGGTTTGCGTGGCAGGTCGATATCGAGAATGCCGTGGTAGACCTCGACATCGCCAAAGTACTCGTCGTGTTTCTGCTCGCCTTTGGGCAGTTGCGCTTCGCCAAGGCCGATGTCGGCAGGCTCGGTGCGGAACTGGAAGCGGTGGCGATACAGGTAGTAGCCATCGGTGGCGACCAGCCTCAGCTTGATCGACTCCGGTGTCGTTTCAATCAGGCTCAACTGAAAGGCCTGACGCACAGGCAGGAAGTCCTTGCTGTTATCCAGCGAGCCGCCGCCCAAGGTGGATGAAGGTCGGCTATCCAGCAAACCGGCTGCGGAGGCGGGTAGGGCCAGAATCAATAACAGCAGGCATAACAAACGGCGCATGGCAGTCTCGAATATCGAAAGTCCGCGCATGATAACGGAGTGCCCGGCGGCGTGCCGAGGGCAGGTTGTAAGAGTGGGTGTCAGCAGGCCCACGACCGTGCCGGAATTATTTCTTGCCCGAGGAAAAGCTGCCACCAGCCTCCTGATCGTAAAAATCCGGGATCTTGTACTTATACGTGTCCAGCCAGCGTTGCAGGCTGAGGTCGCGCTCTGCCGCGGTATTGACCTGCGGCGTCGGCGAAGCAGCCTTGCCGCTGGCCTGAAGCTGCAGCCAGGTCTCGGTCTGCCGGGTTTCAGAGGTCGCAGTTTCGTTTTTGTCCGCCCAGGCATCACCTGCGCTCAACAGCAGTACACACCCGGTGAGTATGATGCGTTTCATGGTCGTACCTCCTGGGGCTGACGATCATTTTGCCCTGTCAGGCTCGCAATGGGCCGTGCAGATGCTTGAGGAGCGGCAGGGGGCTTTCGCAATTGCTCAGCGCGCGCCTGGGCATCGGTCACCTGTTCAGGCGTCAGCCCGGCCCGCGACGCCAGTTCGGCGGCTTGTGTCCAGTTGTTCTGATAGATCAGCAGCGTGGCCAGGTTCACCGCCGCTAGCGAGTCCGATTGTTTGAGCTCCATGGCCGTCAGGAACTGAAAGCGTGCCTGTTCCAGTTTCAGCTGGTTGAGGTAGACGACGCCCAGGTCATTGCGGATCTTTTCATCGGTCGGTTGCAGCTTGCTGGCCATCAGCAGGTGTTGCTGTGCCAGCGCGTTGTCACCACGCGCTGCAGCCAGTTGCCCGAGGCCATGCTCACCCTCGGCTGCCCGGCAGGTGCCCAGCAGGCTGCGGTACAGAGGCTCGGCCTCGTTGCTGCCCAAAAGCCGCAACACCCGGGCCTTGCGCAGGCGAACCTCGCCCAGGCTGTCGGGCAGGCTTTCCAGGTTGGCAAGGCTGGCATGCAGGCGGCCTTCATCGGCCATGTTCTGAGCCAGATTCAGGGAGAACTCCTGATCCGAGGTCAGCTTGGGGCACTGGCCCGGCTGAGCCGTGGTCTGTGTCCAGAGGGGGCGACCATCACTGGCGCATCCGCCCAGCAACAGCAGCCCGAATAATATGATCACTGGTTTCATTGCAATGCGTCCTTTCGTGCACGGGTAACACCGGGTCAACTGCCCAGTGCGCGGCTGATCGCCATAAATCCTGGCCCGGCCAGCACAATCAGCAGGGCGGGGAACAGAAACACCATCATGACCACCGACATCTTTGCCGAGAGTTTGGAAATGTATTCTTGCAGGCGGGTCAGGCGTCGGTCATCGATCAGTTGCTTGAGCGTGAGCAGAGACTTCAATGCGCCGCCGCCCTGATGAATCAGTTGATTGAGGATCACACAGGTGTCGCTCAACTCGTCGACATCCAGCAGGGCGGCGGTTTTTCTCAGTTCTTCGCCCAGTTCCAGGCCGGAATCAACGCGCATCAGCACCACGCGAATTTCCTCGGACAGCACCGGCAGCAGGTCTTTGCCTTCGTTGCTGAGCACCCGAAGCGCCTGCTCGACCGCCATGCCGGACTCGAACAAGATGCGCAGCAAAGGGATAAAGGTAGAGATTTCCACCACCACTTGTTTCTGACGGCGCCGAGCCACGGCCGCCAGAATCCGCTTGGGCAGCAGATAGCCGGCGCCCAAGGCAAAGATCGGCGCGATCAGCGGTTGCTGGATGCCTTTGAAAAACAGCAGTTGGCCGAGGATGACAATGACCATCAGGCCGACCGGGACGCCGACCTGGCAGGCCGCGAATAACGAGCGTTTGCTGGCGCGCCGCCAGCCGATGCGGTTGAGCAGTATCTGGGTTTCCGAATCCAGGCTGATGCTGCGTTGACCTAGGCGGGTGTCACCGAGCAACCGCAACAGGCTGCCGATGCGGCTCTCACGGATCACCTCGCCCCTCAAGCGTCTGGCCACCAGGCGTTCATTGCGACGTTGACGCGCTACGCCGGACAACAGCACAAATGCGACAGCGGCAAGCATCATGGCGGCGAATAACAGTTCCATCTCAAATGCTCCTCAACATGCGCCACAACATCACGCACCCCGTGGCCTGCAGGGCGAAGGCCGCGCTCAGCATGATCTTGCCGCTTTCGTCGTCCCACATATGCAGCAGATAGTTGGGGTTCACCGCCAGAAAGTAACCGGCCATGCTGATCGGCAGCAGGGCCAGTACCACGGCAGTCATTCGGGTTTCGCCGGTCATTGCGCGCAATTGGCGACCGGCCTGTTCCCGATCACGAATCAGCTTGATCAAGTTTTCCATCAGCTCGCTGGCATTGCCGCCGTAGCGGTGATTGACCCGCAAGCCGATGGCGAACAGGTGAAATTCGTCGCGCTCATACAGTTCGGCAAAGTCCCTTGCCGCATCCGGCAGGCTGACCCCCAGTTGTACGTTGCGCTCGATCCGGCTCATGCCGTCCTTGAGCGGCTGGTCGGTGGCGTCGATGCCGTGCAGCACCGCGTCGGCCAGGGTTCTGCCGGACTTGAGGCTGCGCACGGTATGGTCGAGCAATTGCGGCAGTTGCTGGATCATGCGGCGCACGCGCACCTCATAGCGCCATGAAACGAACACACGCAGTGTCAGAGGCACCGCCAGCAGCACGCTGAGCGCACCGACGACACCGGCCGTTGCGTAGCCGATCAGTATCAGCAGCGCATACAGCGACAATGCCAGGCCCATGCGTTTGGTCGGCTGTCCCAGCCCGGCGCGCAAAAAGGCCCGATCCAGGTAGCTCCAGCCGGTCTTTTCAGCCACGGGCTGCACTTGCCCGGCCATCAGCCGCTGCCGGACCCGTTCACTGGCTCCCTGATTGAGCGCCAGGTAGAACATGCGAATGGACGCAATAAACAGCAGCAAGGAGATCAGGCCCAGTACCAGAGACGCACTCATGCCGACTCCTTGAGCATGTCAGTAGCCAGGCCGCAGCTTGTCGCCAGCAGCGTGGGCCGCTTCGCGCATGAAGCCGACCCCGGTGCGGCGATCAACGCGAAACAGGGTATTGGTGACATAGATGTCATCGCGGATGCCGACCACTTCCACCACTTCACTGACACAGCGGCGCCCGTCAGGCAGGCGCGTCAGCTGGATAATCACATCCAGCGCCGCGCAGACCATCTGGCGCAGGGTCTTTTCCGGGATCAGCCGCCCGGTCAGGCCCACCAGCGTTTCCAGGCGCAGCAGGGCATCCTGTGCATTGTTGGCGTGCACGGTACTCATCGAGCCGTCGTGGCCGGTGTTCATCGCCGTCAATACGTCCAGCACTTCGACGCCGCGAATCTCGCCGAGGATGATGCGGTCCGGGCGCATCCGCAGCGAGTTGCGGATCAGGTCGCTGGCGCGCACCTCGCCGTGCCCTTCGGCGTTGGGCGGGCGGGTTTCCAGGCGCACCACATGCGGATGACTGAGCTGCAGCTCGGCAACGTCCTCGATGGTCACCAGACGCTGATTGCTGTCGATCAACTGGCTCAGCACGTTGAGCATGGTGGTCTTGCCCGTGCCGGTGCCGCCGCTGACCAGAATGTTGCAGCGCTTGCCGACGGCCTCCTGGAAGAACTCGAAAATCGACTGATCGATGGTCTGCATGGCCACCAGGTCGGCGCTCTTGAGCATGTCCTTGCGGAATTTCCGGATCGACAGGCAAGGTCCGTCCAGCGCAATGGGCGGAATGATCGCGTTGACCCGGCTGCCATCGGGCAGGCGTGCGTCGACCATCGGTGAAGACTCGTCCAGTCGCCGCCCGAGTGGTGCCAGGATGCGTTGCATCACGCGCTCAACGTGGTGCGAATCGATAAAGCGCAGGTCGGTGTGGTGCAGCACGCCATCGCGCTCGACAAAGACCTTGCCTGGCCCGTTGACCAGAATTTCCGTCACTGAGGTGTCGCGCAGCAGCACCTCCAGCGGCCCGAAGCCGGTCAGTTCGTCGACCAGTTCTTCAGCCAGGCGCTCCATTTCGTAACGCGAGATGGCCAGCCGTAGCCGTGCGACGTATTCGGCCACCTTGTCGATGACGAATTGCGCCAGGGCCGGTCGTGAGCCTTCGAGCAGACTTTTGCCGCTTTCTTCCATGCCGTCGATGATGTAGCGGTGCAGCACCAGTTTCAGGCCTTGCCCGTCATCAGGCTTGCCTTGCGTGCGCGATGAGACGCCGAACAGTTTCTCCGCCATTACCGGTTCCCCCACAGTCGAGCGAGCCAGCCCTGATCGGGTTTCTCGCGTGCCTCGGCATGCCGTGCCAGATGCTCGCCAAGCCGCCGCAGCCCGGAGCACAGCGCGTCGCGTGACGCCAGTTCGAACAGCGTCACGCCCTGATTCTTGGCGTTGAGGCGCAACTCCGGCGCAAGCGGCAGCACCGCCAGCACCGGCAGGCCGAAGGTTTTGCTCACGGTTTCGGAGTTGGGCGCGACCGAGCGCTGATAACGATCGACCAGCAGGCCGGCGTGCTGCATTTTCATGCCTTTTTCGCGCCAGTTGTTGAGCACCGTCAGGTTGCGTCGACAGCCCAGTACGCTCTGGTCGGTGTACCACAGCAACTGATCGCAATGGCTGACCAGCGAGCGCAAGGCTTCGCTGTCGGGCTGACCCACCAGATTCACGACCACATGCTGAAAATGCTGGCGCAGCGCGCTGAGCAGCATATAAAGCTCGGCGGCACTGGACTGTTCCAGATGATCGTCGGCTTCGCTGTAAGCCAGAATGCGCAGGCCGCTTTCGCTGGTGGTGAAGGCGCTGTCGATCAGCGTTGCATCGAGCCTGCGCAAGTGGCGCAGGGCGTCACCGAAGCTGAAGGTCGATTCAAGGCCGAGCATCAACAGGCTGTCGCCGCGTGGCAGGCCGAGGTCCAGCAGCAGCGTGCGCTGCCCGCTCTTGTGCACGACCATCGCCAGGTGCGTCGCGATCAAGGCCCCGTCGTCATCGCTTTGTACGCCATACAGCACCGACAGGCCGCTCATGTTCGGGTTGGGCGTCACGGCGGGCAGGCGCTTACTCAGACGTCTGACCAGGCCGGCGACCTCACTGGAGCGAGAGCCATAGGCAACGAAATCCCTGGCTCCGGCGCGCATGGCATTGAGCACCAGCTGGTTATCCATGCCATCGCCGAGCGCAACGATGGCCAGCATCGGTTTGGCTTCCAGCGCACTTTCGATCAGGGCGCTCTGGGTCATCAAATGCTCACGGTCCAGGCCGACGAACACCACGCTGGCGAACGTCACGTCCACCAGCGCCAGCAGGTCGTCGAGGCTGCCCGTACCGGCACTGACCACCTGGCCCAACGAACCCAGAGCACTTTGCAGCCACTCCAGGTCGGTGTTGTTACGGGTGATTGCCAGGAAGGTCTGGCTCAGGCTCTGGCTCATTTGGATAACCCGTCGCGGCGGTCGAAATCGCCGTTTTCCAGAAAATACAGGCGCGGGAAGCTCGGGTCATAGGTGCGCAGCCCCTCACCCGGCAGCGACGGCAGCCGGGCGTTGGCGGCCAGTGGCTGGACCAGATGCGGAGTGACGATCATCAGCAGTTCGCGCTCGTCGCGCTGGATCTGTGAGCTGCGAAAAAAGGCACCGAGAATCGGGATGTCGCCGAGGCCGGGAAACTTGTCCACCGAACCGCTGTTGCTGGAACTGATCAGGCCGCTGACCACGAAGCTCTCGCCGTCGGCAAGCGCAATGCTGGTGTCGGTACGGCGGATGTTCAGCGCTGGCACGGTGGTCCCGGCGATGGTGATACCGGCTGAGAAATCCAGCTCGCTGACTTCCGGCGCGACCTTCAGCAGAATCCGGTCCCGGCCGACGACAGTCGGGGTCAGGGTCAGGCGCACGCCGAACTCCTTGTACTCGATGGAGATACCGTTGCCTTCACCATTGGGCACCGGCACCGGGAATTCGCCGCCGGCCAGAAAGCTCGCGCTTTGCCCGTTGAGGGCGACCAGGCTGGGGCGTGCCAGGGTGTAGGCGTAGCCGCTGTTTTCCATGGCATTGATCATGCCCAGCACCTTGCTGCTGCCACCGCCCCAGACGATATTGAAATTGCTGTTGTTCAGCGGAATGCTCGGCGTTATGCCGCCCACAGCGCCAGGTGTGACGTTGACGCCCGGCACCGTGCCGGGCGCGCCGAACAGAAAGTTGCTCGATCCCTTGCCGAAGATCGAGGTGCTGGCCTCCTTGAGCTTGGTGCGGCTGACTTCGATAAAGCGGATGTCAGTCTGCACCTGGCTGGGTAACTGCGCATCGGCAGACGGCGCGGTGACACTCTCGACCATGGCGGTCGTCGCCCGGCCACGCACGAAGACCATGCTCTGGCGTGGCGCACTTGCGCAGGCCGTCCAGACCATCAGGCTGGTCGTCCCCTGCGCGACGCCAGTCAACAGAAAACCGTCGGTGCCGTTGACATGCACATCGGCGATTTTCGGATCACCCACGGCGATGCGGGTGATGGGTACCGCAGAGCGGACCTCCTGTTGAATGCCTTGGTCGATTTCCACGGCCGCCGGCATCGCGGCTAGGCCGGCACAACTGCCCGAAGCGGCCCACGCGCCTGGCGCGCACAGTGCTGCGATGACTAACGCCAGCAAACGGGGTTTTATAACTGGCACGGAACAACAGCTCATCAAATGCAATCCTTGCTCAATCAGGGAGTTTGTTGCGTGATCTGGTTACCGCGTATGACCTCGACAACACGAGACGTACGCGGGGTTGCGCCTGCTGTTGGCGCGCTGGCCGGCCCCAGGCTCAGTTGTCTGAAGCTGACCAGTTGGCGGTTGGCTGAATCGAGTCGCTCGGCAGCCTCTGGGCCGCCGGCTTCGTTGGCCCAGTAATCCTGCAGGTTGCCCTCGTCGGCGCTGCGCACGGCCAGACGCAGCACACCGGTTTGCGACGCCAGCATCAGGCGCGCCACCAGGGCTTGCGGCACCGCGACCGTGACGGTTCGCGCGTTGATCCGCTGCTGCTCCTGTTTGAGGCGTTCGTCAGCGTTGAGGTCCTGCACCGGCTTGCCGTTGCGGTCCGGACCGAGCAGCGCGCCAACGCCGAGAACCCGCAGGGCAGGCACCACGACCTGGCTCGACCGATTCGGGTTGCTCACGTCTTCAGGCAGGTAGAGCAGTACATCCACGTAGTCGCCGGGGCTGAGTTGCCCGGAGGCGCCCGTCACTTCATCGACTTGTAACGCCAGGGCCCGCTCGTGTGGCCGAATCATTCGCGCCAGGGTGCCGCCTGCTTCGAAGTTGCTCTCCGTAAGCCAGCTTCCGGCGGTCAGCGTGCGCCAGCTGCTGCGGCCGACGATTTTATCGATGGCTTCAAAGCTCCCGGGTGGCGCGACCTTGAGGCGCTCGATGGTCAGGTCATCGGCCGTGATTGCGGTGTAGGCAGGGATATCCCTGGCCAATACCACGACGTTGTGACGCAGAGCGTCCTCGACGGGAGGAGTCGGAGGTGTCTGGATCGCTGTTTCGGTGGTGACAGGTTCGCTGGGCGGAATGACAACTGCAGGTGCCTCGGCTGGTTTGCTGACGGCGATCCCCAGATACGCGGCAATCAACGCCCCCAACAGAAACAGGACAGCAAGCACCAGGGTAATGCGACTGCTCATGGCAACTTTTCCCTTTGTCATCGCAGGACAACTTCAACACACGCGGTGCGGCAATTTCACCAGCAGGTAATAGAGGACGAGGTCAAATGTCCGTTATGTGAAGGTAGCTCATGGCAATCAAAGCGCCATTCTGCTTTGGTATAAAAATGCTTTCGGATGAATGGCATAGCCGTTTTTGCAGTCTGCGCAACGGATTGGGCAGACCTATAACTTTCCGGTTAATGCTTTGTTGAGATTGTGGGTTTTTTGATTGAAGGCAATGCTGATATTGCGAGGAGATACATGCGCAAGAAGGTTTATTGTCGCCATTGAAGGCGCAAGGAGAAATGAGATGTTCCTTACCCAGTTGTATGTCAGCGTCTACACTCGAATTCAGTCTTTTCTGAAGGACAAGGAGGCGGCATCGGCGATTGAGTACGCTGTGATTGTAGCCATGGTGGCGCTGGTGCTGTTTGCGATGGTGACGCCGATGGGCGACGCTGTTAAAGGTCAATTCAATAAAATTATTGGCGTGCTGGGTGGCAAAGCGGCGGAGTAGTTTACTATTGTGCCCTGAGTTCACCCTGTTGAGAGAACCACATGGCTGTCCACCCCATCCGCCAACAACTGCTTCTGGTTGATGACGAAGAGGACGCGAACGAGGAATTGGCAGAACTGCTCGAAGGTGAGGGGTTCTGCTGTTTCACGGCGTCTTCCGTCAAGATGGCCTTGCACCAGTTGACCCTCCACCCGGATATCGCGCTGGTGATCACTGACCTGCGGATGCCGGAGGAAAGCGGCATCCAGCTGATTCGCCATTTGCGCGATCACACCTCACGTCAGCATTTGCCCGTTATCGTCACCTCCGGCCACGCCGACATGGATGACGTCAGCGACCTGCTGCGTTTGCACGTGCTTGACCTGTTTCGCAAGCCGATCTATCACGTCCGTCTGCTGGAAACCCTCAACAACCTGTTTCCCGAACCGAAGGTTTTTCAGGTTCAGTGACGACAGGCACCGCGCCCTGCAGCATGCTCACGCTGGAGTATGGGCACGAAGTCAAAGGCCTGTCGTTCCTCACGCTCCAGTGGAAATGCCTTTCTTGACGCTCTGCGTCACACCCGTCTGCGTTTACTCCACTACGCTGAATTCAACCCGCGCCGTCTGGCCGCTCTCGTCCAGCACGCTTAACTGATAACGCCCCGGTTTGCTCAGGGTGGGGGTGAAGTCTTGCCGGGTGTCGGTGTCTGCCAGAGGTTTGCCATCGATAAACCACCAGCGATGGCCACTGCCGCCGAGTGCCGAGAGTGTGAGGCGTAAAGCCTGACGACTGGCGGCAGGCAGGCGCAGGTTGTCGCCTTCGCGCACACCGACAATGCTCAGCGGGGGCGCCAGGTTCAGGTTCTGCGGTGGGCAATCCGGGTCCGCGGGCGGCAGGCGTGCATCACGCCGCTCTGCTCTGGGTAGCCAGGGCTCCAGAGGCGCAGGCCACAGCGCGATGTCCTGCGCTTGGGCGTCCGGGCAATTGGCCGCGACGCGCAACCCCTTGGCATTGACCCAGACACGCTCCTGCAAACCCAGCCCTAGCGGTTGGTCGGCCGCTTGCAGGGTGGGCGGCATGGTGCCGTCCAGCGTCCAGGCGAAACGTTGGCGCCGGCAATTGGGGTCGCTTTTGCTCATCGGTTGACCCAGCGGCCAGCAGATGGCGGCCACACCGACGTTCTGCGGGACGGGTTGCACCGGTGCGGCGATGCCGCGCTGGCTGTCGCGATTGACCAGCACATCGTGCACCTGAAGCATCAGCGGCGCCGCCGAAGCCAGCCCGAACTGCCCTGGCACCGGTGTGCCATCCGGCCGGCCGATCCAGACGCCCACCAGGAAACGCGGCCCGACGCCAATCGCCCAGGCATCGCGGAAGCCATAGCTGGTGCCGGTTTTCCAGGCCAGTTGCGGGCGCTGTACCAGCTCGGCGCGCGGGTCGATGTCCGGGCGCGACTGACCACTGAGAATGCGTCGAATGATCCATGCAGCGCCCGGTGACATCATCCGCCGTTCACGCAGTCGGTCCTGCGGTTGCAGTCGAACATCGGCACTGCGCCCGCCGCGCGCGAAGGTGCTGTAGCCTGTCACCAAGTCCTCTAACCGACTGCCTGCGCCGCCAAGAATCAGCGCCAGACTCGGCTCCGCCAGCGGCGGCAGGGTCAGGGGCACGCCGCCATTGCGCAGTTCGGCGGCGAAGCGCTTCGGCCCGTAGACCTCCAGCAACTGCACTGCAGGCAGGTTGAGGGACATCGACAGCGCCGAACTGGCCGCCACCGGCCCGCCGAAACCGCTCGAAAAGTTGCCCGGTCGATAGTCGCCATAGCGCCGTGGTACATCCTGCATCAGGGATTCGGAGTGGATCAGCCCGGCGTCCATGGCCATGCCGTACAGGAACGGCTTGAGCGTCGAGCCCGGCGAACGCAGGGCGGTGACCATGTCCACATGGCCGAAGCGCTTGGCGTCATTGATGTCCACCGAGCCGACGTACGCGCGCACGGCCATGTTTTCCGCCTCGACCACCAGAATCGCCGCCGACGTTCGCTCCGGGAGGCGTGCGCGCCAGCCCATCAGCAGGTCTTCCATGCGCCGTTGCAGTGACGCGTCCAGCGTGGTGCGGATCAGTGGCGGGCTGTTGGGGCGATTCAGGCGTCGGGCCAGCAACGGCGCCAGGCTCGGTTCCTGTCGCGGTGCCAGCCATAAAGGCTCTTCCAGGGCTTCGTTCACGCTTGCTTGCGGCCACACCTGAAACTCTGCCAGGCGCCTCAGCACCTTGTCGCGGGCCTGTTGCGCGCGCTGCGGGTGACGATCAGGACGCAGGCGGCTTGGCGCCTGTGGCAGCACCGCCAGCAATGCCGCCTCGGCGCGGGTCAGGTTCTGCGGCGACTTGCCCAGATAGGCCCAACTGGCGGCTGCGACGCCTTGCAGTGTGCCGCCGAACGGGGCGCGATTGAGGTACAGACTGAGGATCTGATCCTTGGACAGGTGCCACTCAAGCTGCAGCGTACGCCACAGCTGACGAAACTTGCCGGACAGCGTGCGTGAATGCGGATCGAGCAACCGCGCCACTTGCATCGACAGTGTGCTGCCGCCCGAGACTACACGGGCACCGCTGAGGTTTTGCCAGGTGGCGCGTAACAGCGCCAGCGGATTCACCCCGGGGTGGCTGTAGAACCAGCGGTCCTCGTAGGTCAGCAGGGCTTCGAGGTAGTAGGGCGAGACCTGCTCGTTGCTGACCGGGTAGCGCCACACGCCGTTGGCGTCGGCAAAGCGCCACAACGGTGTGCCGTCCTCGGCCAGGACGACGCGAGCCAGATCGTCCCTGGGCAGTGGCAGCGGCCAGAGTCGGTCGGCCAGCCAGAGGAGGGCGATCAGCAGCATGATTGCGCCCGCCAGCCACTTGAATGTTCGCGGCAGGCGCAGAAGAAATTCAGGTTTCAACGCAAAGAGCCTTTATGATCCACGGAACCTGACACGCATTGCGACAGCCAAAGCGAACAGACCATTTTCTTCACGACCCCAATCAGGACGTACATATGCAGGTAGAAGGCTTTTTTGAATGGCTCGGGCAGGCCATCGGCGCGATCATTCGCTTCTTTGTCGACGGTCTGGCGTGGTTGTTCAACGGGTTTACCCATGCTGGGGGAAATTTTGTCGATGGCTTGTCCCGCACGCTGGGCATGGACACCTCGCTGATCAGCATCATCGCACTGGTCATCGGCCTGATGCTGCTGTACTCGGCGGTCCGCGCCTTCATGCGCGCTTCGATCATCCTTGGCATCATCTGGCTGGCGCTGGGCCTCTGGTTGCTGAGCTGGATCATTCATTGATGCGTTGAAAGGCTAACCCGCCGCCATGGTGGGTGAACGGGGCGACGCCTTCGCGAGCAAGCTCGCTCCCACTGGATCTGCGGTGTGTCGGGGCAGTTGTGTATGGTGCCTCGATCGTTTCTGTGGCGCACATCTGAGACACTTTTTACTTTTGTAGGAGCGAACTTGTTCGCGAAGGCTCTGGTACGGGCGATACATCTTCAGCGGATGTACCGGCCCTTTCGCGAACAATGCGGATCGCCGCCCCGGTCGCTCCTACTGGAGCTGTGGTGCGTCGGCCCCTTTGTGAGCAAGCTTGCTTCCACTGTCATGCATTCCAATCAATTGGCGATCATTTCCCCTTCACCACCATCTGCGCTGGCGCTTCGCCCAGGGCTTGCCAGTTCGGGCGGTACATGGATTCGACCTGCGGCGGCGGTACGCGGTAGGTGCCCGGGGTGACGGCTCGCGCCAGGTAGAGCAGGTGCACGGTGCTGCTGCCCTCGATGTCCAGGGCTGCCACGTAGCGGTCGCCACGATATTCCTGATGTTTGATCCCGGCGTTTTCCATCGACTCGCGGATGGTTTTCACGTCTTCGCTGGCGTCTTCCAGGCTGGCCGCGCTCTGCGCCAGGTTCTGGTTTTCCAGCTCCAGGCCCGCAGGCAGCAGGTCCACCACCAGCGCATCCGGCACGCGCTGTTTGGCACCGATCTCCAGGTGCACCAGCACCAATTGCCCGGTTTTCAAGGCGCCGATGTTCAGCGGTGCGCCGCTCAGGTTCAGGTACTCGCGGCGAATGCTCAGGTTTTCGCCACCCGCTACAGGCGCCTGGGTGGGATAACCGGAGACGGTCAGTTGCTGGTAAAGCGCTTCGCTGCTCTGGTTATGTACCGAAAGCGGCGAGGCCAGCAGCGAACCGTCCAGCTTGAGGCCCGGCTGCCGGTTGCTCAGCTCGCGGGTTTGAGTGCCGCTGGTGATGCTGGCGGTCCAGTCCTTTTCCGGTTTGCCCAGCAGGTTACGGCCAGCCATGAACAGTGAATTACTTTCCTGCGTGGACAGGTAACGATTGGCGGCCACCTCATCGGCCAAGGCGAACAGGCGCTCATCACGCTTGTCTTTGGCGAGGTCGTTTTCTTCCAGCAGTGCCAGTATCAACGCCTGATCACGCAGCGAGCTGCCGTAGTCAGCCAGCCATTCATTCTTGCGGCTGGCGGCCAGACCCGCCATCAGGGCCTGGTCGGCGCGGGGTTTGTCGCCCATCTTCTCCAGCGCGACTGCCAGTTGCACCAGCGGCAGGCCGGAGCGCGCATCACTGCGGCGGTCGAACAGGCTGCGCAAGGCAGCGAGCGGTGCCTGCTGACTGCGCGACAGCACCAGCCCGGCATAGGCTTGCACGGCGAAGCGCGTATGTTCGGCGTTCTGGCTGTAATTGACTTGAATCTGGCCGGCATCCTGTAGATAACGCAGCAGGCGTTCACTGGCTTTCTTCAGCGCATCCGGCGGTACGGCAAAGCCCTGATCGCGGGCGCGCAGCAGGAAGTCGGTGACATACGCCGTCAGCCAGTATTCCTCGTCGCTGTCCGAGCCCCACAGGCCAAAACTGCCGTTGTAACGCTGCATGCCCAGCAGCCGCTCGATGCCGATCTCGACCTTGCGCGTGCGTTCGGCATCCGTTTCGCCGGTCAGGCCCAGGCGTTTGAGGGTTGCGGCATCGGCATACAGCGACGGGTACAGGCCGCTGGCGGTCTGTTCCAGGCAGCCGTAGGGGTAGGCTTTCAATGCGCGAATCTGTTCGCCGAGGTTCAAGGGCGGACGGTTCGACAATGACAGCAGCGCCTCACGACCGGCCGGTTCGAACGCTTCCAGCGCGCCCTCCGGCAGGCTCCAGGGCTGATCATTGAGGGTGGCGCGATAATGCTTGAGCATCGCCGGGTAGGCAGGGCGCACACCGACGGTCCATTCGCGAGTAAAGGCCGGCAGGTTTTCGCCCGGCAGGTCCAGACCTTCGACCAGCACCTTGATTTTGCCCTGACCCAGGCCGCCTTGCGCCAGCACCGGAACCTTCAGGGTGACGCGCTGGCCCTCCTTGAGCTGCAGGGGCTTGCTCTGGTCGCCGCCCGGAAGGCTCAACTGGCCCTCAGCGCTGATTTTCACGTCCAGCTTCTGTGCCTTGCCCGACAGGTTGGAGACGTCGAGCGCCACGCTGGTCTGGTCGCCACCGGCAAGAAAGCGCGGCGTCGACAGTTCGGCGATGATTGGCGCGGCAACCACGGTTTTCGCCTCGGCCATGCCGTAGCGGTCGGCGGTCCAGGCTTGAGCCATGACGCGCAGTTCGCCGTTGAAGTCCGGGATATCAACGCTGACTTCACCTTCACCGGCGTCATTGAGCGTCACCGGCGCACTTTGCAACGCCACGATGGTGACGCTGGTGTCCGGACGTTTGCCGCCCTTCGCCAGTGCATCGCCACCGAACGCCATGCTTGCCAGGCGCCCCTGGCCGGCTTCGATCAGTTGACCGTAGATGTCCAGTTGGTCTGCTCCGTACTGCTTGCGGCCAAACAGGCTGGCAAACGGATCGGGCGTCGCGTAGCTGGTGATGTTGAGGATGCCGACGTCCACCGCCGACAGCAGCACGTGGACCTGTTTGGGTACGCTGCCGTCAGCATTTTTGGCGGCGACCTTGAGGGTCAGCGGTTGTCTGGGGCGCATTTTCTCCGGCGCGGTGACCGTCAGCGCCAGCTTGCGCTGCGCCCGGTCCAGCGGCAGGTGCAGGACGCCCACGGCGCGTTTGGGTGTGATATTGGCCTTGCGTTCACCGGGACGTATCACCAGCGCGGTGACGTACAGGTCGTGGCGCGCCCATTTTTTGTCCAGCGGGATGTCATACGATTTGCCTTCGGCAGGCACGTCGATTTCCTGCCACCACAGCGGCCCTTCACTGGACTCGACCAGCAGATAACCCTTGCCCGCAGCCGGCGGGGTGACAGTGATTTTCGCGGTGTCGCCATCGTTGTAGGCTGGTTTGTCTAGCGCCAGCTTGACCTGATCCGGCCTGACCGCGCCGCCGTCAGTGTTGTCCTGCCAGCGATAACCGGCCCAGAAGCGCAGGCTGCTGACCATTCCGGTGGACGGATCTTCCACCTCGACACGGTAAGGACCCCATTCGACCGGGAAGCTGACCTTGGCGGTGGCGTCCTTGGAGATGCTGACGGTCTCTTCGTTGAGGTTGAGGAATTTCTCGTTGAAGTGGTAACTCCAGCCGTCGTCGGCCGAGTAGTTCCAGTAGTAATCGCGACGCTCGCGGATCAGCCGGACTTTCACGTTGTCAGCGGCCAGCTTGTTGCCAGCCGCGTCGGCCATGACGATTTCAAAATCGGCCGGGCCGTCGCCGTTGGTCTGCGCCTCGCCCTTTGCTTCGTCGTCGTAGTCGTCACTGCCAGTGCTGCTGCCAAAAAGTGCACGCACGCCGGGCAGGTGTTCGGCAGGCCAGATTGGCTGCACCAGACGACGGGTGATCGGCCGCCCGCCAGACTCTTGCAGGCTGGCTTGCAGAATCAGCTGTAGCGGCGATTTGGCCTGCGCCCATGCGCTCTGCACGGCGATGGTCGAATGGCCTTCGGCATCGAGGGTGGCGGGTTCAAGCTCCAGATCATGCTTGAGGTCTTCTTCGGTGATCGAGCCAAACTGATAACCCGGCAGCTTCGGCACCGCCTCGCGCAGCGGGCGGACATAGACCTGACCGGTCAGCGTATTGCCCGAAGCAGGGGCGCCGTACAGGTAGCGGCCAGTGATATCGAATTGCGGGTTGTCAGCAGGCGCCACCGGCGTGTCGCTGCCCTTGAGCTCCAGCGCCAGACGCTCGGGCAGGAAGTCCTCGACCTTGAACTCGTAGAGCTGCGGCTTGCCGTCGCCCAGGTCGAACACCAGTTGCCAGCGTCCGGTGGGGGCTTCGTCGGCAAGCGGCAATTGATACTGGTAGAAACCATTGCTGTCGGCCTCCCAGACGAATTTGCGGCTGACCTGATCATCGGGACGGCGCACTTCGACGGTGACGGGCTGCGGCTTGACGGTGTTGCCGTCGCTGTCACGCAGCAGGCCGTTGAGTAGCACGGTTTCGCCAGGGCGATACAGGTCGCGCGGGCCGAAGATGAAGAATTGCAGCGGGTGAGCCTGCGGGCCGGAGATATCGAACTCGGCCAGGTCCAGCGCCGAGCTGTTGAGGCGCAGCATGCTGGTCTGTTCGTCCTTGTGCGCCAGTACCACGGCAGCCTTGGCCGGCAACGGCAGTTGCGCGTGACCGTCGCTGTCGGTCTTGCCCTGGGCGACGACCTTGCCGTTGTCGTCATACACATCGACGCTGATATCACCCAGCGCCTTGCCACCCTCGAGCGCTTGAGTGAAGACGTCCAGACGGTTGCTGTAACGGTGCACCGACAGGCCGATGTCACTGAGCGTCAACAGGGTGGCCGGCTGCGAGTAACTGTAGGTGCCCGAGGCGCGCATCACCGCCAGATACACACCTGGCTGTTGCAGGGGCTTGATACCGGCAATCGGCAGCAGCAGGGTTTCACGGGTGTTGCGCGCGGGCTTGAGGTCGAAGCGGCCGCTGTAGACCAGGTCGGCCATGGGCAGCAGCTCTTCGGAGCTGTAGCTGGACAGGCTCGACGCGCCGTCCCATTGGGCGAGGAAGTTCGGCATCGAGTCGGGTTTGATGCGGAAGAACTCGACATCCACCTTGTCGACGTTGAGCGCGATCACCGGCAGGCCCTCGGCTAGACGGGTCGGCAACAGGCTGCCACGGCTGGCGAAACCGACGGAGGCCTGCAGGTCGCGGGTTTCCAGGCGGCTGATGTATTCGGCGGCGAGTTTGGCCTTGTTGACGGCCAGCAGACCGGCATCGACGGTCAGGACCAGTTTGCGCTGCGGCTCCAGGTGGCGCAGGCGCAATTCCATGAGGTTGTCAGATAGCTCCCAGGCACCGTCGACCTTGCCGCTCTTGCTGTCCACCAGGTGAAGTTTTTCGTCGAATTTCTGCTCGGGGTCGAGCGGCACCGAGAAGCTCACCGACAGGGTGCTTGCGCCGTCGACCTGGATTTCCGACACATCGATGACCGTCAGTTCGCGGTCTGCGTAGCGCTTGCTCAGCGCGGCGAGGTCGACTGCGGGTTTGGGCTTTGTGTCGGTGACCGTTGCCTGGGTCGTGGGGGCCGTAGCGGGCGCGGGTTTATCCGTGGAAGAAGAATCACAGGCGCTCAGCAGCGCAAGCGCGCAAGCCAGAAACAATCCTTTGTTTAACATGGGGGCACTCATCGGCAACGGTAGAGAGGATGCGACTATATAACAGTCGTGATGACAAGTATTACTGTCAGATTGACCAGTAAGGTCATATATCGAACGGACTGACTATCGTGCCATTGCGCGTTGGCATGCAGCGGGTGACGCCGAGCGTCACGAAATGCATTCCCACTGGAGCGTGCGCAACGATAACGCCGCCGCTTTCGAGGCATGAGTACCGTTTCCGGACGTATCGAAACGCTGGGACACCCTGCGTTTGATCTGGCTACAATGCCCGCCTTGCCGGGGGTTCTCATGTCTACGTTGCTCACTGACTGGCGTCATCGCTCAACCCATCGTCGCGTCTGGGCGCTGGCGACGCCGATGATTCTGTCGAATATTTCCGTGCCGCTGGTGGCGCTGGTCGACAGTGCGGTGATCGGTCATTTGCCCCACGCCCATCAGCTGGGCGCCGTGGCGGTGGGGGCCACGCTGTATACCTTTCTCGCCTGGGCCATGGGCTTTCTGCGCATGGGCACTACCGGTTTTGCCGCGCAGGCGGCAGGGCGCAGTGACAGCGCTGCGTTGCGACGGATTCTGTTGCAGGGGCTGCTGCTGGCTGTCGGGTTGGCGTTGCTGCTGGGTGTGATCGCCTTGCCGTTCAGCCATCTGGCGCTGACTATGATGCAGCCGTCTGCCGATCTGCAGCAAATGACCCTGGATTTCTTCCATACCCGACTGTTCGGCCTGCCTGCGGCGCTGGCCAGTTATGCGCTGGTCGGCTGGTTTCTTGGCGCGCAGAACGCTCGGGCGCCACTGGCGATTCTGCTGGTGACCAATGCCGTCAACATCGTGCTCAATCTGTGGTTCGTCATGGGGCTGGACTGGGGCGTGGTTGGCTCGGCACGTGCTTCGGTACTCGCGGAGTGGACGGGCGTGGTGCTCGGTCTGCTGCTGGCGCGTAACACCTTGCGCGCCTGGCCTGGGCGGATCGTCTGGTCGGCCTTGCGGCTATGGAGCAACTGGCGGCCCTTGCTGGCAGTCAACCGGGACATCTTTCTGCGCACGCTGGCGCTGCAATCGGTGATGTTCCTGATCACCGTGCAGGGCGCTCGCCTGGGGGATGCGACGGTCGCCGCTAATGCCTTGCTGCTCAATGGCCTGCTGTTGACTGCCCATGCCCTGGATGGGCTGGCGCATGCGGTCGAAGCGCTGTGCGGCCATGCCATCGGCGCGCGGGACCGGGATACGTTGCGCCGCTCCCTGGTGGTCGCTGGGGGCTGGTCACTGATTTCCAGCGTAGTGTTCGCGCTGTTCTTTCTGGTGGCTGGGCATGGCTTCGTCAGCCTGCAGACCGATATCCCGGAGGTGCGCGCCACTGCGATGACGTATCTGCCGTATCTGGCGCTGATGCCGTTGCTGGCCGTCTGGAGCTATTTGCTGGACGGCCTGTTCATCGGTGCCACGCGTGCGCGGGAAATGCGCAACGCGATGCTCTTCAGCGCAGCGTGCATCGCGCCGCTGGCTTATCTGGCTTCCAGCCACGGCAACCACGCCCTATGGCTGACGTTCCTGGCCTTTACCCTGCTGCGCGGCCTTAGTCTGGGGACCATTGCCTGGCGGCTGACACGCAGTGACGGCTGGTTCGTTCACTGAGCTTTCGACCCGGTTGCTGCGTTCTTTTCAGACGCCGTTTGCGGCGTGTGCTTGACGAACATGTCCACCTCGTCGACCACTGGTGCCAGACCGCTTAGCAATTTGGCGAATGCGCCGACCAGCGTGCCGTGGTTGGTGCGCGAGAAGTACAGGTCGCGCACCGGCACGCCGGCTTCCCGCAACGACCTGGCCAGGCCGCCCGTGTTGCGCTTGGGGTTGACCAGCGAGTCGGTGTTCGAGGCCATCAGCAATGCCGGTGGTGCGCTGGACGTGACGTGATTGATGGGTTGCGAGTCGGGCGGTGAATTGGGGAAGAAGAACACCGGCTTCACGTCCGGGTTCTCGATGGGCAGGAAGTCGTAAGGCCCGGCCAACCCGATCCAGCCGCTGAGTATGGAGGGCGACAACCCTTCGCGAGCCAGCCAGCGCGGGTCGAGTGCGAGCATTGCGGCGTTGTAGGCACCCGCGCTGTGGCCCATCACGTACAGGCGGCCCGGATCGCCACCGTAGGTGTTCGCATGCTTGTGCGCCCAGGCCAGCGCCTTGGCCGAGTCTTCCAGAAAGCTTGGGTAACGTACCTGTGGATACAGCCTGTAGTCGGCGATAACCACCACCATGCCTCGTGCGGCCAGCGCTTCGCCGACGAATGCGTAATTGGCCTTCGAGCCGCTGTTCCAGCTGCCACCATAGAAAAACACCACGACCGGTGCCTTGGCCGGTCTTGCCTTGGGCGTGTAGACATCCAGCGTATTGCGTGGATCTGGCCCGTAAGCCAGATTGTAGACATGATCGACAGGGCCGCTGGGGTTCAACGTATTGAGCAGCTTCAAAGGCGAGCAGCCGGACAAGGCTGCCAGTACGGCACCGGTCATCAGTGTCAGGAAAATCACTCGGATCATAGCGGAGGGGCTCTGGAAGGTAAGTCGGATATGCCTGAGACCGTCACGCTTCGTCCCAGTGCCGCACAGTTGCTGCTACGTCATTCAGTGGCGTTCGGATCACTCGGTGGGCTGGCGAAGCTGATGCGCGGGCTGCTCAGCGTAAGACCGCTGTCATCGATCTGTACCGTGCTTGCCCCGGCATCGACGGTCAGTGTGCTGCCTTCAGCCAGTTCTACGCGGGTCCCGTCCGCCAGTTGCAGTTGCAGTTGCCGGTCTGGTCCGGTGATCAGCTGCCAGTCGAGGTGCATCTCGACGTCGTCGGCAGGTGCTTGATCACATCTGTGGCCGCCATCGTCTGCCAGCGCTGACAGGCAGCCGGTGATCTGCGGCGGGCGTTTATCGTCTGCGCAAAAGCTCACCATCACTGCCATGCCACCCCGACACTCAACATCCAGCCCTGCAGCCAGATGCAGCCAACAGCCCGCGTCGGGGCCCTCCGGACGTTGCCAGTCCCATTCGAGGCGCACGTGCACCCGACCTGACGCATCGGTCCTTGCCGGTTCGCCGTCGCTGCCGATGATCCAGCCACGCTGCAGTGGCGCGATGGCAGGGCGCGGTGCCGGGGCAGGTGCTGTGAACCCGGTCTCCCAAGGGCTGGCGCCAAATACCAGCAGGTGGCGGCGACGCGAGTGGACGAAATGGTAGTGAATGCCTTCTTCTGCACACAGCCGCTGGACCAGTTGCAGGTCGGATTCCTGATACTGCACGCAGCTTTCGCGCTCTATGCATTCTGTCTGCAGGTCAAAGCGGAAGGCGTTCTTCAAACCATGTTCTTCCAGCACCTGGGCGATGATCTGCGTGGCAGTCATGTGCTGAAAGATACGTGAGTGCTGACGCAGTCCGAGGCAGGCCAGTCGGGGCCCCATCAGCAGCGTGTAACAGGCCGGGCCGGGGTGGTAGTGCTTGCGGGTCGCGCCGTGGATCTGACCGTGAAAGCCTTGTCCTTGAAAACTCTGCCCCGGAAAACCCTGCTCGCTACCGCAGCTCAGCCAGGCAGGCTTGTACATCAGGCTGGTCAGGTCCAGATCGAAGCCGTCGCCGAGGATTTCCAGCTCGATGGCATACGGCTGGCTGATAGCTTCGGTTGCGCTGAACGATACGACGGTGAAACGGCGCTGCAGGCGGGCAATCTCCAGATAAAAGAACGGCGCGCTGTCGGGGTCGGGCATGGAGGGCTTCTCTACCGGGAATGCGACCGCAGATTCTCGCGCAGAAGCCGGGCAGGGTAGAGGTCTGCAGGTAGAACAGGACGTTGCCTACAGCAGGTGTTGGTGGGGGATTACGTCGAGTGGGTGGGTTGTATGAGCACGGAGCATGGGCGGCGATGGTTACGGACGCCTCTCATGCCAATGCGGAGCATTGGCATGACAAGCAGTTAGATCTGGCTCCGCGCAAGGATCAGGACGACAGGTACGACGAGCGGGTCAGTCCCAGGCGCAAGGCATCAAGGAAGTAGGTGCGCTCGCGTGGGGTGATCTTGGCGCTGGCGACCTTGTCCCGGTAATGGGTCATCAGTTCTTCCGGCGACAGGTGCACGTAGCGCAGCATGTCTTCGATGGTGTCGTGGGTTTCGATGCCGGCGTGGTAAACGCTGCCGTCCGGGTTCTGGTAGATGTTCACCGAGTCGGTATCACCGAACAGGTTGTGCATGTCGCCGAGAATTTCCTGGTAGGCGCCCACCAGGAAGATCCCCAGCAGGTAGTCTTCGCCTTCGTTCAGCGAATGCACCGGCATGCTGGTCTCGATGCTCTGCTCATCGACGTACTGCTTGATCTTGCCGTCCGAATCGCAGGTCAGGTCCTGAAGCACGGCACGGCGCACCGGCTCTTCATTCAGGCGGTGCAGGGGCAGAATCGGCAGTACCTGGCCAATGGCCCAGGTGTCTGGCAGGCTCTGGAACACCGAGAAGTTGCAGATGTACTTGTCGGCCAGCTTGTCGTTGAGCTCGTCCAGCACCTGACGATGGGAGCGTTGACGGGCTTTCAGCGAGTTGTACAGGCGGCGGCAGACGGCGAAGTAGCATTGCTCGCCCAGTGCCTTTTCCGACAGGCTGATCTTGCCATCGGCGTACTGGGCCGCGATGTCGCTCATGTAGTGCGTGGCGCGCCAGTAGGTTTCGGTGACCATCTCGATGTCGGTCGGGCCGAGCAGGTCGACCAGCCATTGCACGGTTTCCGGCAGGCTGGCCTTGTCGGCGATTTCCGGGACTTCGTCGTTGTGTTTTTCGACGTCGGTCACCTGCACCACCAGCATGGCGTGGTGGGCGGTCAGCGAGCGGCCGCTCTCCGAGAAGATATGCGGGTGCGGCAGGCTTTGCGCGTCGCAGAATTCCTTGAGCATGCCGACCACCACGCCTGCGTAGTCGTCCATGTCATAGTTGATCGAGCTGGCGTTGCGCGAGTGCGTGCCGTCGTAATCGACACCCAGACCACCACCGACATCGATGTAGTCCACCGGCAGGCCAAGCTTGCGCAGTTCGCCGTAGTAACGGATCGCTTCCTTGAAACCGTGCTGATAGTCGGCCAGGTTGGCGATCTGCGAGCCCATGTGGAAGTGCAGCAGGCGGATGCCCTGATCCAGGCCGGCCTTGCGGAAACGCTCGACCACCGACAGCAATTGCGCAGCCGACAGGCCGAACTTGGATTTCTCGCCACCGGTATCGGCCCATTTGCTCGACGCCAGGGAGGAGAGGCGTACGCGCAGGCCAACCTGGGGGGCGACTTTCAGCTCGGCGGCTTCTTCGATCACCAGTTCGACTTCGGACTCTTTCTCGATGACGATGAACACGTTATGGCCCAGCTTCTGGCCCATCAGCGCCAGACGGATGAACTCACGGTCCTTGTAACCGTTGCAGACGATGGTGCCGCCTTTGGGCGCCAGTGCCAGCACGGCCATCAGTTCAGGCTTGGAGCCCGCTTCCAGGCCTATGGAGACGTTCTGCGTGGCGATGATGTTTTCCACCACCGCTTCCTGCTGGTTGACCTTGATCGGATACAGCGCGGTGTATTGGCTCTGGTATTCCAGGCGCGCGATGTTGCTGTCGAATGCACCGGTCAGCTGGCGCACGCGGTCTTGCAGGATGTCGGGGAAGCGCACCAGCAGCGGCAGCGACAGGCCGCTCTTGCGCAGGTTGTCGACCTGTTCGTAAAGATCGATGGGCGAGCTGTCCGGCCCGTTGGGACGGACTTCAACGCGTCCCGCTTCGTTGATTGCAAAATAACCCGCGCCCCAATGGCGAATGCCATAAACGCTGCGGCTGTCCGCAACGGTCCATTGGCTGCCATCGTCTTTGCGTGTGCGTCGTACGGACATCGAAGTCCCCTATAAAGAAGTCGTAGCGCCAGCCAGTAGCCAGCTGGGCGCATTGTAATGAGTGGAAATGACGATTTGATTCGCGGGTTCAGCCGCCGGACTTTTTAGCCTTGAAGCCTTTTTTGATCAGCTCTGCCACCAGCAGTTCTACGTGATCACCCTGAATCTCGATCACGCCTTCCTTGAGCGATCCGCCGGTGCCGCAGCGCTGCTTGAGGGCCTTGGCCAGCTCTTTGAGCGGTTCTTCGGCCAGCGGGACGCCGCTGATGGTGGTAACCGTCTTGCCGCCACGGCCCTTGCTTTCACGACGTACACGGGCAATGCCGTCCCCTTCGGGGATGGCCGTCTGTTTGCAGGTGCACTCGGCAACGGGTTGACGACAATCGGGGCAATGGCGCCCAGCGTCGGTTGAAAATACCAGGCCACCCAGGGCGGCGAGAGAAGCGGCTTTTTTAGCCACGCAAACATCCTCTTGTTGAGGACTGAAGATGGGTCGGGCTCGTACGAGCCATCGACCGCGAAGCCCCACTCTGGCAGGGGCAGCGCTACTGAAACGGCAGGGCCGGTCCAGTTTGAAAAGGTCGCGCAGTGTAACGGCAAACCGGCCGGTTGCTAAGGGGCTGGATGCGCCAATTTCTGAACACTCGCTTACTGCTCGTTCTCTATCTGTTTGAGGTAGCGTTTCAGCGCCGCCAGGGAGTCAGGGCACCAGGGATTGTGCTCAGCCTCTTGCAGCACGTCGGCGATGGGCATGAAGCGCGCCTCCAGGACCTCTTCAGGTTGCAGTTTCAACGGCCCGTCCCACACGGCTGAAAACACTGCACACCAGAGCCGGTTGCCCGGCTGATCGAAGAAAAACTGTTCGTGGGCCTGCAGCGGCACGCCACTGACCCCCAGCTCTTCTTCCAGTTCTCGCGCGGCAGAGGCCGCATAGCTTTCATCCGCCTGGACCATGCCGCCTGCGGCTACATCCCAGTAGCCGGGATAAATAGCTTTGCTCAAGGTGCGTCGATGCACACACAGCTCACCCAGACTGTTGAACAGCAGGATATAAGTGCCGCGTCCGATCAGCCCGCGTTCACGCAAGTCGGCACGGACCAGCGAACCGAGCAGTCGATCCTGTTCGTCGACCCAGGCGATCTGCTCGGCATCCGAGGCGGCGCGGTGCGCGGCCTCGTTGACAGGTATGGACATCAGCCCTGATTCAGCAGTTGGCGCAAGTCAATGACTGCGGCGTTGGCACGCGAGATGTAGTTGGCCATGACCAGCGAGTGGTTGGCGAATACGCCGAACGGGCTGCCGTTGAGAATCATCGGGCTCCACATCGGCTCTTGCGAGGCTTCCAGCTCACGAATGATCTGGCGCACGCTGACCGTCGCGTTCTTCTTCGCCAGTACATCGGCAAAATCGACCTCGATGGCACGCAGCAGGTGCGACAGCGCCCAGGCCTGACCACGTGCTTCGTAGAACACGTTGTCGATTTCCAGCCATGGCGTTTCGACGATTTCCTCATCGACCTGCGGCACTTCACCGGGTTTGACCGACACAGCGGCTTCGGTTTTCAGCGTGCTGTTGAGTTTGACCCGGCCGACGCTGGCCGACAGGCGTTGTGACAGCGAACCCAGGCGGGTGCCGACATCGCCCAGCCAGTTGTTCAGGTTGTCGGCGCGGGCGTAAAACAGCGCGCCTTTCTGGTTGGGATCGGACAGGCGTGCCTGGTAGCGGCTCAGGGAGTTGATCCCCTCGGCGTACTGCGACTCGCTGGAAGGCAGCAACCAGCTGCGATTGTTGAAGTTGAACAACGGCTCGGCACGCGCCAGATCGCCGTCTTCAGCCGATTGCGACTGGGAGCGGGCGAAGTCTTTGCGCAGCGCACGACTCAGGTCACGCACCTGAACCAGCACGCCGTATTCCCAGCTCGGGATGTTGTCCAGCCACAGGCCTGGTGGCATGCGGTCGTTGGACAGGTAGCCACCGGGCTTGCTAAGCAACGTGCCTGCTACGGTCTTGAGTGTTTCAACCGTCGTGTAGCCGATGACCATCTGTTTGCCTTCGCGCTCGGCGGCGGCTTGCGCATTCTGTTGCACCGGGAACAGGGCAGGCTCCTTGCTCCAGTACCAGCCGACTGCCAGTGCGACCAGCAGGTAGATCAAGATCAGGGCGCCCAGCGCGCGACTGTAGAACAGGTTACCCAGGTAACCGCGGCGTTTGGTCGATGAAGTGTCTGCGGTGCGCGCACCCGCGCTGCCTGCGCGGTTCTTCCAATCCAGCATGGTAGGGTCCTTTCGATCTTGAGTTGAATGCTTCACGAGGCGTTCGACCGCAACCTTACCTCAAGGTGCGGCTGACAGACATTATCTTGAGATTTGAACTGTAACGATCATAGGCGCAGTCTATGCATCGATTGATTTTGCATACTGGCTATGCGCCATCAAAATGTTGTCAAATAAGTGACTTACGACGCTGTTCTGTTGTAACGGAGGTGCTAGCATAGCGCCATCAGCCGTATCGCTCAGCAAAACCACAGTAGTCTGAATATGACCTACCCTGAAGACCCTAGCCGAGATCGCCTGAAGCACCACTTTGCCCAGCGGGTCATTCACCAGGCGCGCCAGATTCTAGAGACGTGGCAACGTCTGCAGAAGGCCGAATGGTCGGTCGGCGATATGGCCGAGCTCAAGGAGTCCACGCAGCGTCTTTCGCGCTTTGCCGAGCGCTTCGAGCAGGCTGAACACAGCGCTCTGGCACAGGAGATCAGTCAGGCCCTGGATGTGGTGGAAGCCAATCGTGGTCGTCTCAACAGCCGTGTCATCACCGATCTCAATCGCCTGATGCAGCGCCTTTCCCGAACCGGGCTGCGCCATGGCGATCGTTTCGAGCAAACGGCGCTGCCACCGTTGCGCAAGCCCGTCTATATAGTGCTTCAGGATCACGAGCGGGCCGAGCGCCTGGCCAAGCAGCTGGAGTTCTTCGGTCTGGCAGCGCTGTCGCTGCACAATGTCGCCGAGTTTCAGCGGGCAATGGCACAGCGGCACCCGGCAGCGATTGTCATGGACGTCGATTTCAGCGGACCCGGCAAGGGGCTTGAACTGGCCTCCCAGGCTCAGGAAGGGCTGGAGCAGAAGCTTCCGCTGCTGTTTTTCAGTGTCAATGAAACCGATACGCCCACCCGCCTGGCCGCGGTCAGGGCCGGTGGCGAAGAGTTTCTGACCGGCGCGCTGGAAGCGTCGAGTCTGCTGGAAAAGATAGAAGTCCTGACCTGCGTGGCTCAATACGAGCCTTATAAAGTGCTGATCATCGACGACTCGCGCGCGCAGGCGCTGCACACCGAGCGTGTTCTGAACGCTGCCGGAATCGTGACGCGGGTGTTGCTTGATCCGATTCAGGCGATGTCCGAACTGGCCGAGTTTCAGCCTGACCTGATCATCCTCGATATGTACATGCCGGGCTGTACCGGCACTGAGCTGGCCAAGGTCATCCGCCATAACGACCGTTACGTCAGCGTGCCGATCATTTATCTGTCGGCCGAAGACGATCAGGACAAGCAGCTCGATGCCATGAGCGAAGGCGGCGACGACTTCCTGACCAAGCCGATCAAACCCCGTCACCTGATCACCACCGTGCGCAACCGCGCTGCCAGGGCGCGAAACCTCAAGGCGCGCATGGTCCGTGACAGCCTGACCGGGCTTTACAATCACACGCATATTTTGCAACTGCTGGAAGATTGCAGCTTTCGTTCGCGACGTGAAGGCAAGCCGCTGTGCTTTGCCATGCTTGATATCGACCACTTCAAGAGAGTCAACGACAGCCACGGGCATCCGATGGGGGACCGTGTGATCAAGAGCCTTGCGCTGTTTCTCAAACAACGCCTGCGCAAAACCGACTTCATCGGTCGTTACGGTGGTGAAGAATTCGCTATTGTCATGCCGGACACTGATATCCAGAGCGCCCACGGGGTACTGGATGACATTCGCCATCGTTTTGCAGAGATCCATTATCCGGCGCAGCCCGCCGATCTGTTCTGCACCTTCAGCGCCGGCGTTGTTGCCCTCGGTGCCCATGACGACAGCCTGAGCCTTGCCTCGCAGGCGGATACTGCGTTGTATTGCGCCAAGCATGCGGGCCGCAATCGCGTGCACTCGGTGCTGGTCGACGTGCCTTATCACGTCGTGCGGACCGAAATCGAAGCCTGATTCCTGCTCAGTCCTGGCTTTCGATCTGTCTGTGCCGCTCCGCCGATTTGCCCGGTGAAAATGCCAGCGCCAGTTGTGTGCGGTTGTGCATGTGCGTCAGGCGCAGTACTTGCGACACATAGAGTTTTACAGTGTTTTCAGTTATGCCCAGTTCGCAGGCGATCTGGTAATTGGTCAGCCCGGTACTGACCAGGCGAGCCACGTCCAGTTGGCGAGGTGACAACTTGGCCAGTGCCACCGGCATCTGCCCGTCACGTTCCTGGCGGTCACGCGCTTTGCGCGCGGGTTGGGGGTTGTTCTGGACGCTGTCCAGATTCTTGTAAAGGTCGTCGATGGAGGCGGCCAGGAACTGGAGCTTCTCGTTGAGCAGGCCCAGTTGCTGACGGTTATTCTGCCGCTCGTGCAGGGCTTGTACTTGCAACTGCACACCTTCCAGCAATTCTTCCAGATCAACCGGCTTCTGGTAGTAATCGGCGATGCCGGCCCGAAGCGCCTTGATGACGTCTTTCTTCTCGGCCTGGCCGGTCAGCATGATGGCCTCGAACAGGTGCGTCTTACCGCCAGTCATCTTCATCGCTTCGACCATCTCGATGCCGTTCATGCCGGGCATTTCCAGATCACAGAGTACGATGCCGATGGTGCTGTCGGCGCTGAAACGCTCGATGGCCTCAAGGCTTGAGTGGCAACGCACACACTCATAGCCGCTGCTTTCCAGAAACTCGCAGAGTTCTTCAACGATAAGGGGCTGGTCATCGACCACCAGAACTTTCGTGAGCGGGTCGTTATCCACAGGCAACTCCATGCTGTTAGGGGGCCGTTGACGGCGCCCCGATCCATTCAGCAAAACATGACTCGGCGTTATTCGATCAGTGCGGGTATTGATGACAGTACGCCATCGCGATGACTTAACCGTAGTCGTACTTTCTGACTATGTACATAGCAATAAAATTTTCCCGCAGCGTTAGTCGACTAGTGGAGCAGTGCCGTGCTCAGGAGTAAGCCTGCGAACAAGAAAGGTGAAAAAGGATATTTATCTGGCGCCGTGGGGTTCATATACCGATAGCGTTGCGTAACCCATTGCTGTGTCGGGGGCCAGGCACGCTTTGCGACGATAAGCCAGGTCGCCATGGCAACCCCGGCGCCAATAAACGTACCCAGTAGATAGGCACTGTTCGAGGCCAGCGCCAACGCCGTCACCAGTTTGACGTCTGCGGCACCCAACTTGCCGAGTGCATAGCCGGGCAATGTCAGCGCCAATGCCAAGGTCACGGCCAGCAAGGCCTCCCGCGCAGGCGAGCCTAGCCAGGTCATACCGGTCAACGCCAGGTAGATAATAGCCAGCGCTGCGGCGCCGAGTGTCAGCCCGTTGGAAATCTGCTTGCAACGCGCATCCTGTTCGGCGCAAATTGCAAACCATATCACCAGGAAAAATAATTTCATCACGCCGAAGACATCCTGTTATCGGGAAAGAATCTATGCTGTGTTGATGCACTACATGTCAGGGTAGACGTCGATATGAAAACTGTTCTGCAACATACCTTGCCCCGTCGTCAACAGGGGGCCGCCGCTATTGAATTCTCTGCGGTGTTCGTTATTTTCTTTGCGGTGTTCTACGGCATGGTGAGTTATAGCCTGCCGTTGCTCATGGTCCAGTCATTCAATGCCGCCGCCAGTGAAGCGGTGCGCAGAAGTGTGGCCCTCAGTCCAACAGTTACCGGCTATAACGATTTGTTAAAGAGTCAGGCTCAGAGTGTGGTCATGAACCAGTTGTCGTGGATACCCCCTGCGCTGGGATTCAATATCAACCATACCAGCGTGACCTATAGCGCAGGCATTCTGACCGTGACCATCCAGTACCCCAAGACCCGACTGGCTCAAGTACTGCCCTTGTTGACTCTTCCAGGCATTGGCGAGGTTCCACGCTTGCCGAACAACCTGACTGCACAAGCGAGTCTGCAACTTGTCCCTTGAAAAGAATCGTTTGAGCCGTTGGCTGGGCCGTGGTGAAGCAACGCAGGTGCCGCAGCCCTTGCCTGTATCGAGCGAGCCCGGTCCGATCGGTGCGGATCTCTATCTGCTGCTGGATGACGAAGGCCGTATACAAAGCATCAGCCCGCACTTGCTCGCCCGGCTGGACGTCGCTGCGCCACTGCCGGCGGCTCAGCGTTTGATGAGTCTGCTGCTGCCCAACAGTGCACTGGTCATTGAAGGGGTGCCGCGTGACTGGCTGGGGCACATGCTCGACCTGGACTTCAAAGGGGACGATGCACACACCTTGCACGCCAGAGGCTGGGTGCAGGCGCATGGCAAGGGCTGGCTCTTGCAATTGCTGGATATCAGCGACCTGATGGAGGAGGCCAGTGCCGCGCGGAGCCGCCAGCAGTGCCTGCGGTTTGCCGGGCAGATGGCTGAGCGTGTGCGAGCGTGCAACGTCGAACGCCTGACTACGGTGGTGAGCGAGCAACTGGAGGAGCTCGCGCAGCTGTGGCGCATCCCCTGTGTGGCGCTGGTGTTACCGGAGGCCGGCGGTGTCGGCTGGCGTGTTTATTGTCAGTACAGCGCGCATACGGCGCCCGAGTTGTGGCAGGTCGGGCAGCGGCTGGGCACTGCGCTGGATCGATTCAACGTCGACGCTACACAGCAACTTAGGTTTGGCGGCACTGTCGATGAGGGCGCGCTGCAAAGTGCTTTCGGTAACGCTGACGGTTTTCTGATCCCCCACAGCCGCGATAACGTTGCCAAGGCCTGGCTGATGTTCGGATTTTATAACGCGCAGCAGCAGGCTCCGGACCTTGGCGAGCGCGAGTGGCTTAACCTCTGCTCAGCCTTGGCCGGGCCGGTTCTTTTTCGAATGTCCGAGCAACATAACCGTCACCATGTCGAACGCTTGGCGGTGCTTCAGGACCTGCTGGGCACCGGTTGGTGGGAATTGCTGCCGGATCGTGACGAGGTTCTGCTGGCACCGCAGCTGGCTCGCAGTCTGCGTCTGGGCGACCGGGTCGAGAGCCTGTCGCGTCAGGACTGGCTGGCACTGATTCATCCCGCCGATCGACAGGAGCTGTCCAGTCGTCTCGCGCAGTTGCGCGACAAAGGCACGCCGCTGTTGCTCTGTGTACGTCTTGCACAAAATGACCCCACTCAGGAAACCCTCTGGTTTCGTATCCAGGGGCAGGCATTGATCAGGGGCCAGGTTCAGCGTGTGCTGGGGTTCATGCTGGACGTCAGCGATATCAAGAATCAGGAAACCGAGGCTGCCGCCGCGCATGCCCGGCTGGATAACCTGATTGCCAGCTCGCCCGCCGTGATTTACGTGCAGCGTTACGACCACGGCAACCTGGAGCCAACCTTTTTCAGTGACAGCCTGACGCCTTTGCTGGGCTGGACGCTGGCCGATTGCGTCGATGGGCAACTGGCGGGATACATCCATCCCGAAGACCACGACATCTGGTTCGAGCGTAACCGGCAACTGCTGCGTGAAGGCTTCGTCAGCCGCCGTTTCAGGTTGCGCAACAGGAACGGCCAATACCACTGGCTGCTGGACGAGGCGCGACTGCTGCGTGACGACCTCGGCATGCCGGTGGAGGCGGTGGGGCTGTGGCTGGACGTGACCGAGGCCACCCTGGCCGCAGAGCATATACGGCGCAGCGAGGAGCGTTACCGCATTCTGGTCGAAGATTCGCCGGCGATGATCTGCCGCTACACGCCGGACCTGGTGTTGAGTTTCGGCAACCGGCCGCTGGCCAACTATATGGAGTGCACACCCGAGCAACTGACCGGGATCAACCTGGGAGACTGGCTGTCGGACGAGCAGCGCGAGGCGTTCATCAAGCGTATCGGCCAACTGACTCCGGAAGCACCGGTGAGTACCGAAGAAATCTGTATCGAGCTGCCGGGCCGCGAGTATGCCTGGTGGATATGGGCCGACCGAGGGGTATTCGATGAGCACGGCACGTTGGTCGAAGTGCAGGCGGTGGGGCGTGACAACACTGATGTACGCCGCTCGCGCATGCAGTTGAATCAGAGCGCGAAGATGGCAACGCTTGGCGAGATGTCCACCGGTCTGGCCCATGAGATCAACCAGCCGCTCAACGTCATGCGCATGGCCGTGGTCAACGTTCTCAAGCGTCTGGGCCGGGGTGATGTAGACATCGAATACCTCACTGAAAAGCTCAATCGCATTGACACTCAGGTGCAGCGCGCTGCCCGTGTAGTCGATCACATGCGGGTATTCGGTCGCCGCTCTGAGGTAGAGGAGCAGTTGTTCGATCCGGCCCAGGCGGTCGAAGGCACCATCTCGATGCTGGCTGAAGGCATGAAAGGCAAGGGCGTGCAGCTGCGGGTCGGCGTGATGGTCGACGCGGTTCGGGTTCGCGGCCATGTCGATCAGCTTGAGCAGGTGCTGATCAACCTGATGGTCAACGCCCGTGATGCCTTGTTGTCGCGCCGGGAAAAGGACCGGGATTTCGAGCCATGGATCAGTGTCGAGGCCGAGCGCGATGAAAATATTATCCGCCTGGCGGTCCAGGACAACGGCGGGGGCATCGATCCGCGGTTGCTGGAACGCATTTTCGAGCCGTTTTTCACCACTAAACCGGTAGGTGTCGGCACTGGCCTGGGCTTGTCCGTCAGTTACGGCATTGTCGACCAGATGGGCGGCCAGCTCAGCGTCGCCAACGTCGGTGAGGGCGCTCGATTCCAGATCGAGCTGCCGATCTTCAACGCCGATCAGACCGGCAGCTAAATCACCAGAGTCGCCTGACCCAGATTGCAGCTCAGGTTGGTGCCGACGTCGGTGGCCCCCATGCCCACACCCAGTGATTCGAACAGCGGGTCGACGACCGACGTGAGCAAGCGTGGCAGGGTGTCGTCGACAATCGCATCCAGCGCCAGGGTCAGGCTGTTCAGTGTGGCGGCCGCACCGGTGATGACGTTGCCCAGCACATTGCTGGTCGCCGGTTTATACACATTCACTTTGACGCTTGAAGCCGTGCCGTTGAGCAAGGTGCTCGGTTTGGTGTGCGCAACGCGTGTCAGGTAAAACGGGGCGCTGCTGATCTCCGGCAGGTTGGGCGAGCTGAACGTCGTGCTGGTCACCGTCGAGCTGCCCAGTGCCGACTGGCTGACGTTGTCGAAGGTCAGGCCGATACCGCCACCCCCGAAAGGCTTGCGCGCGGTGCAGTTACCCAGCAGCCCGGCGACCTTCTGGCAGGTCATGGTGCCGATATCGATGACGGGCACCGGCAGGGCGGTGATGGCCGCCGGATCAGTGCTGGCGGGGAAGGCAGATGGACTCTCGATCGAGCCAATCTTGGCGCTAAGCAGCGCTGCGTCGGTCTTGACGCTGAGGGTTTTGCTGGCGTTGCTGGTGCAGGTAAAACCGCTGACGTAGCTGTCGGCGCTGGCCATTGCTAGGCTCATGTCTATCCTCGGACCTGCGTTTGACGAGCCTTCGGAGGTCAGAAATTTGAAGTCGGTCACCATGCAACTGGTGAGTCCCAGCGCGCAGGTGGCCGAGGTCCCCAGCCCGGCGAGGTTCAGGCTCAGTGCGCTGTTGAGGATCGGCGTGAGGCTGCCAATCACTGAACCCGCGGTATTGACCAGCGAGGTCATCGTGCCGAGCACCGGCAGGTTGATCGACACCAGTGCGCGCATTTGTGCCGTGCGCACGTAAATCCGATTTGCACCGTTTCGCGGATCGAGCGGGTCGATCTTGCTCGGGTCGCCGATTGCCGACAGCTGAGGCGGCTCGATTACCTGAATGCGTGTGGTGACCTGCGCGAGCCCGGCGATATTGACCTGGGTCGCGGTCAGAACGCCGCTCTTTTTGTTGGCCAGTTGCGCGATGCCCTGGACCAGATCCATCAGGCGCAGATTGGTATTCAGCGCGGCGAGGTCCGCGCCGCTCTGCACGGACAGCAGATCACCCAGTAGCACTGTGGTCGCTCCGGAGGCCAGCTTCAAGGCTTGCAGGCCCTGAATGGCGGCGGCACCGCCCAGCGTTGCGTTGGGGCTGATGACATTGATTGCGCTCTGCAGTAGCTGACTGACCGAAACCGAGGTGTTGAGTACATCGTTGTAACCAACCGCCGTGAGGCTGAGGTCGGTTTTCAGCCTGTTCAGGTAGCTCAGCAGGCTCAGGTTGGTGTCTGCAATGCCTTGCCAGTTGGCAACACTCAGGTTCAGCGTACCCCCCAGCAGGCTGCCGACCACCGGGTTGAGGAGGGCGGCACCGGTGCTGTCCACAGTGACTCCCGCACTGCGGATGGTCAGCGCCGCCAGCGGCGCGGCACTGGCGGCAACGGCGGTGGCGCTGATCGTCACATTGGGTGGGGAAGGCGTCTTTTCGAACAGTGCGCCAATGCCGGCTGCAATGCTGCGCGGCACCGGATGAGCCGCGACCACCTGAATAGCCAGCGCCTGCGTCGAGTCGGCGACAAATACGCGAGGCCCTGCGACGTCCACGGTGAGTGTTCCGCAGCGAGTCACCAGGGTGCGGCCATCGGTATTCGGGACGAAACCGTTGCGCGTGGCGCTCTGATTAGCGAAATCGGGCGCCGAGGCGGCTGTGCCGCTGCACGTGCCTCTACGGCCCGCCGCCTCCAGTGCGGCAATGTCCGCAACCCGCTGCAACGAGCGCTTTTCCAGATACAGCCTGCCGCTGTCGATAACGGTCAGCGTGCACAGCAAGGCCAGGCCCATGGTCAGCGCCGCCATCAGGCCGATCGCGCCGCGTTGCCGGGAGGGCATCGCCGTATAACCATCCAGTGGAGACATCAACACTCCTTCGATCACGCCATCGCACACTCATTTGTCCCTGAAGAGTGTAGTCAACGCCTCGAAAGAGCGCTGGCAAGGTGCCAGATGTGAGAAGAGTCGCACCCGTCATGTGCGGGCGCGATCAGGTCTGTCGATCAATACTGGTAACGCAGCACGCCATGCGACAGGGCACGAACGGCGAAGATACCCAGCAAGGCGGTCATGGCGGGCACGACGAGCCACCAGACGCGCACCGACATGGCCGGCAGGGGGGCCTTGCGTTGAATGAACGCCAGGCTGGCGGCGCAAACGCAAAACGCCAGAAGCATGCCGGCGAGAATATCGGTGGGCCAGTGAACGCCCAGGTAAACCCTCGACAGCGCGATTGCCAGAGCCGGAATACCAGCGACCAGCATCCAGGTCAGGCGCAGCCGTACGGGTTGGCCACGTCCGGCCAGCACTCCCAGGGTCATGAACAGCGCAAAGGCTGCCGAGCTGTGACCGCTGGGCATGCTGTACGTCGTCAGCGGCTCTAACAGCACCTCCGGGCGAGCGCGGGCGAAAAATGTTTTCAGGATGCCGTTGGCGATCGCAGTGCCCAGTGTGGCGGTCAGAGCAAAGGCTGCGTGGCGCCATTGCCTGGCAACCGCCAGCACGATGATCAGCAGGCTGGCGGCCAGCAACTGCGCCCTGAAATCGCCGATGCTGGTGACGAACACCACGATATTCTGCGTGGCTTCGCTGCGGTGTTCCTGGATGAGTGTCATCAGACCGTTGTCGAAGTCGGCCAGCAACGGGAAGCCGAAGAAAAGCGCTGCGACCAGCATCAGGCTGAGCGCGGAAATCAGTCGGGTTGCGTAGCGTTTCTGGCGAATACTGCTCTGGATGCTCAGCCCGAACAGGACGGCCAGGCCGCCGCCAACCACGGCCGCCTCGGGCCAGAAGCCTTCCGGCAGTGGCAGGCGAATCGCTGCGCCTGCCGCCCAGCCCGGCATCAGGTAGGCAATCGACCAGCCTGCCGCCGCCAGCACGCTGACTGCCACGAAGCGCGGCAACGGCATGTCGCACATGCCGGCGATCATCGGCAGCATCGGACGCAACGGGCCGATGAAGCGTCCCACCAGCAAACTGGCAATGCCGTAACGGTGGAAGTATTTTTCCGCACCTTCCATCCACTCCGGGTGCGTGCGCAAGCCGGGCAATTGACGAATATTCTGATGAAAGCGCCGGCCTACGAAGTACGACACCGCGTCACCCAGCAGCCCGCCGAGAAAACCCAGCAACAGCACTTCGCTCAACGGCAGTATGCCGCTGCCCGCCAGGGCGGCGATGGCAAACATGATGACCGTGCCCGGCACGACGATCCCGACGATCGCGACGCATTCAATGAAGGCCACCAAAAAGATCGCGACAGCCACCCAGGAAGGATTTGCGGTCAGCCAGCCAGTCATTCCATTGAGCAGATCGCCCATCGGTCAGTTTCCTTGATCGAGAAATAAGTAGTCGCGGCCTTCGACCTGACCGCGTCTGAGAGGGTTCCGTGTGCAGAAACGGGCGTAACCGGCATCCACGAAGCGATACATCAAGTGCTCATCGCGCCCGGCAGGAATGCCCAGTCGGGTGGTCTGGATAATGCGTTCGGGTGTCTGACCGATGTCCTCGACCAGCAATTTTTCAGGGTCAAAGCGCTTGGCGTCCCACACCGGGACTTTCAGGCCGAGCGCCTTGCACAGCAGCGTCTGGCCAGCGCAAAGCCGTTGCGCCGGGCGCATCGCGCCGCTGGCGTCGGGGTTGTTCAGTTGCATCTGCGCCAGCGCGTTTTCGTCGCTGGTTGCGTCGGTCCAGGGAAACGCCGATTTGATCAGCACGGCATTGCCCGGCCCCTCGGCGCTGAAATTCAAAGAATCGCCGCCGCGTGCGTAATACATATAGATGTGCCCACCGTCGAGAAACAGCGCCTTGCGTTTCTCGGTATAGCCCAGCGAGGCATGGCTGCCCTTTTCGGCGCAGTAGTACGCTTCGGTTTCGATGATCCGCGCGGCCAGCCACAGGTCGCCTACCTTGTGGCGAATGACCTTGCCCAGCAGAGCGCGCGCCAGCACCTGGGCATCGCGATGAAAGAAGTGGTCGGGGAGAGCTGTGGGCATAGTCGGGCGGGTACATTGAGAAAGAGCCCGATAATAACAAGCGCAACTTTAATTGCAGCTGAATGTGTCTGGATTAGGCGCTTTGTTGTTTCTGAACGTGACCGAATCATGACAAGCCGTTATGCCCATGCAGGGTGCCAGCCTGCGCATGGCCGCCGGCAACGCCTGCCACGGTGACGAAAAATCTGCGCACTGATATCGACCATCCGCCTGTCTGCGCTGTCGTTCGGGCGGCACGACAGCTATAATCAGCCGCTTTCCTCTTTGCCAAGACCTCTGAGACCAATGACTGAGTCCGTTCTTGACTACATGACCCGCCTGGGTCGCGCCGCCCGCGAAGCTTCGCGAGTGATCGGCCGTGCCAGCACTGCGCAGAAGAACCGCGCCCTGCAGGCCACTGCCGCCGCTCTGGACGAAGCTCGCGCCGAGCTGTCTGCCGCCAATGCGCTGGACCTGGCCAATGGTCAGGCGAACGGCCTTGAGCCGGCCATGCTCGAGCGTCTGGCCCTGACCCCCGCACGTATAGACGGTATGATCGTCGGGTTGCGTCAGGTAGCAGCGTTGGCAGACCCGGTCGGTGCGATCCGCGACATGAGCTATCGGCCGTCAGGTATTCAGGTCGGCAAGATGCGTGTGCCGCTTGGTGTTGTCGGAATCATCTACGAGTCACGTCCGAACGTGACCATCGATGCGGCCAGTCTGTGTCTGAAGTCCGGAAACGCGACTATCCTGCGCGGTGGTTCCGAAGCCATTCATTCCAATCGCGCCATCGCGGCCTGCATCGAGCGCGGCCTGGCCGAGGCCGGTCTGCCCGCTGCTGTCGTGCAAGTGGTTGAAACCACCGACCGTGCAGCCGTGGGCGCGCTGATCACCATGCCCGAGTACGTGGACGTCATCGTTCCGCGTGGCGGCAAGGGGTTGATCGAGCGCGTCAGTCGCGACGCACGGGTGCCGGTCATCAAGCATCTGGACGGCATCTGCCATGTGTACGTCAGTGCCCACGCCGATCTGGCCAAGGCGCAGAAGATCGCCTTCAACGCCAAGACCTACCGTTACGGGATCTGCGGCGCGATGGAAACCCTGCTGGTCGATCAGACCATTGCAGCCGACTTTTTGCCGTCGATGGCCGCGCAGTTTCGCGAGAAGGGCGTCGAGTTGCGCGGTTGCGAGCGTACCCGTGAGCTGATCGACGTGATCCCGGCCACCGAGGAAGACTGGCACACCGAGTACCTGGACGCGATTCTGTCTATTCGCGTCGTGTCCGGGCTGGATGAAGCCATCGAGCACATCAACCATTACGGCTCGCATCATAGCGATGCCATCGTGTCGGACCACCAGAGTCAGGTGCGCCGGTTCATGGCCGAGGTCGATTCCAGTTCGGTCATGGTCAATGCGCCGACCTGCTTCGCTGACGGGTTCGAATACGGCCTGGGTGCCGAGATCGGCATTTCTACTGATAAGCTGCACGCCCGCGGTCCGGTCGGTCTTGAAGGGCTGACCTGCGAGAAATACATCGTGATCGGTGACGGCCAATTGCGCGGACAAGCCTGACTTGAATAGCCCCATGACCGCGCTGCCCAGACGTATCGGCATGCTTGGGGGCACGTTCGACCCGGTTCATATCGGTCATTTGCGC
>Ga0308164_10000851_pt1 | contig 41191 bp, 39 predicted proteins | sample PhyTR2_FD_201031 | JGI IMG/M metagenome (GOLD analysis project Ga0308164, IMG submission 201031) | Phyllosphere microbial communities from UC Gill Tract Community Farm, Albany, California, United States - DLSLT.R2 | ecosystem: Host-associated > Plants > Phyllosphere > Unclassified | place: USA...
CCTCGGCCCGTCCTTCGCCCAGGAAGCCATGCCTGACGTGATCGGCAAACTGATCGACGTATACATCGAACAGCGCACCGAAGATGAGCGTTTCATCGACACCTATCAGCGTATCGGCATCGACCTGTTCAAGGAGCGCGTCTATGCAGCGAATCATTAAGAACAACGAAGTCGTCGACGAAACCTGGCACCTGCTGCCCAAGGACGCGAGCTTCGACGGCATTTCCAACTGCGACGACCTGATCGTGCCATTGGCGCTTTGGCGCGAACACGGCCACGCCCTCAAGGCTCGCGACGGCGGCCTGGGCGTATGGCTGGACGCCGATGAAGAAGCCGAAGAGATCGGCGCGGACGTGCAACACTTCCAGGTCATCGCCCTGAATTTCCCGGCCTTCACCGATGGCCGCAACTACTCCAACGCCCGCCTGCTGCGTGACCGCTACGGTTACAAGGGCGAACTGCGAGCGATTGGCGATGTACTGCGCGATCAGCTGTTCTACCTGCACCGTTGCGGCTTCGATGCCTTCGCCTTGCGCGCCGACAAAGACCCGTACGAAGCGCTGGAAAGCCTCAAGGACTTCTCGGTGACCTACCAGGCCGCCACTGACGAGCCGCTGCCGCTGTTCCGTCGCCGCTGAGTTGGCGCACATGAAAAAGCCCTGGCATGCCAGGGCTTTTTTATCGGTTGAGGTTGATCGACGCCAGCACCTGCTTCTGCCCCATCGAACACGGCACGCCTTCCGGCTGCGCCCGTACCGCTTCGATCACCCCCAACAACTGCGTCTTGCTGTGGGCCAAATGGGCCTGCATCTCTTCGATCTGTTGCACCTTGCGTTCCAGCGCCTCGATCAACTCTTCGCGCTTGTGTTCCCCCGGCGCCGGCATCAGTGCCTTGAGCTCCTGCAAGGTAAACCCGGCCTGTTGCGCGCTCTGAATCAACTGCAAGGTCTGTAAGGCTTCCGGTGCATAGCGCCGATAGCCGTTGGCCTGACGCCCGACCTGGCTGATCAGCCCTTCGGCTTCGTAAAAACGAATGCGCGACGCGGCTAATCCACTCTGTTTTGCCAGTTCCCCGATATTCATTGCGATGCCTGCTTGACATTAAAGTTAACTTTAAGCTTAGCCTGAGGCCTCCCCCGCTCAGGAGTCAACCCATGTCACCGTTTGAACCCTTGCACCTGCCCAACGGCCAAATCATCGCCAACCGCATCGCCAAAGCTGCGATGGAAGAAAACATGGCCGATCTCAACCAAGCACCCTCCCGTGCACTCAAGCAACTGTACAAAGCCTGGGCAGACGGCGAGCCGGGCCTGTTGCTGACCGGCAACGTGATGATTGATCGCCGCGCCATGACCGGCCCTGGCGGCGTCGCGCTGGAAAACGAAGAACACCTGGACAGCTTCCGCGAGTGGGCCGATGTGGCACGGGCCAAGGGCGTGCATTTCTGGGTTCAACTCAGCCACCCGGGCCGCCAGACCATGGCCAACCTCGGCCAGCAAGCCCTGGCGCCGTCGGCCATCGCGATGGACTTGGGCAGTTTCTCGAAGATGTTCGCCACCCCTCGGGCCATGACCGAGGAGGATATCCAGGACGTGATCCAGCGCTTCGCCACCAGCGCGCGCCTGGCTGAGAAAGCCGGGTTCAGCGGCGTGCAGATCCACGGCGCACACGGTTACCTGATCAGCCAATTTCTCTCGCCTCTGAGCAACCACCGCACCGACCGCTGGGGTGGCTCCCTGGAAAACCGCGCACGCCTGCTGCTGGAAGTGATCCACGCCGTGCGCGCCAGTGTCAGCCCGTCGTTCTGCGTGGCAGTCAAGCTCAACTCGGCGGACTTCCAGCGCGGCGGCTTCGATGCGGCGGATGCGCGCGCCGTGGTGGAGATGCTCAACCCGCTGCCCATCGACTTGCTCGAATTGTCCGGCGGCAGCTATGAAGCGCCGGCCATGCAGGGCGAAGCGCGGGATGGGCGTACCCTGGCGCGCGAAGCGTACTTCCTGGAATTTGCCAAGGAACTGGCAAGCATCGCCACCATGCCGTTGATGGTGACCGGCGGCATTCGTCGCCTGCCCATCGTGCAGCAAGTGCTCGACAGCGGCATCGCCATGGCGGGCATCGCCACCGCGCTGACCCTGGAGCCGCAGCTGCTCAAGCACTGGCGCGAAGGCCGCGACCCCAACCCGCAACTCAAACCGATCCAGTGGCAGCGCAAGCCGCTTGCCGCCCTCGCCACCCTGGCCGTGGTACGCGACCAGATGCGCCGCCTGAGCCGCGGCCACCAGCCCAAGCCCAAGGTTGCACCGTGCCTGGCGCTGGTGCGTGATCAGTGGTTTATCGCTCGGCGCACTCGGCAGTACCGCGCAAGCATGACGCAATCTTCACATTAAAGGCGGAGCATTCGCCGTGATCGAACTGTCCCCTATTGATCAGCAGCTTTTAACCTCACTGACGATTGGAGTTCTTCATGGCGAAAATCAACCTGGCCCAGCAATTGGCGACCACCCTGGAAAAGGCGGGCATCAAGCGCATCTGGGGTTTGACCGGTGACAGCCTCAATGGGCTGACCGACGCCTTGCGCAGCATGGACAGCATTGAGTGGATGCACGTACGTCACGAAGAAGTGGCCGCGTTCGCTGCGGGCGCCGAAGCGGCCGCCACCGGGGAGCTGACCGTATGCGCCGGCAGTTGCGGGCCGGGCAACCTGCATTTGATTAACGGTCTGTTCGACTGCCATCGCAACCACGTACCGGTGCTGGCGATTGCCGCGCAGATCCCATCGTCCGAGATCGGCCTGAATTACTTCCAGGAAACCCATCCCCAAGAGCTGTTCAAGGAATGCAGCCACTTTATCGAGCTGGTCAGCAACCCTGAGCAGATGCCCCAAGTGCTGCACCGCGCCATGCGTTCGGCGATTCTCAATCGCGGCGTGGCGGTGGTGGTGATTCCGGGGGATGTGTCGCTGCTGGAAGTCGAGGACAAGCTCAAACCCTGGCCCGCCCTGCACGCGCCGCGCACCTTGCCGGCGGAGCAGGACCTGCAACGCCTGGTCGAGATCCTGCAAAGCAGCCAGAAAGTCACCCTGCTGTGCGGCAGTGGCTGCGCCGGCGCCCACGACCAAGTCGTCGCCCTGGCCGACACCCTCGGTGCGCCGGTGGTGCATGCGTTGCGGGGCAAGGAGCATGTGGAGTGGGACAACCCGTTCGACGTGGGCATGACCGGCCTGATCGGCTTCAGCTCCGGCTACCACGCCATGCTCGACTGCGACACGCTGATCATGCTCGGCACCGACTTCCCCTATCGCCAGTTCTACCCCACTGACGCTACGATCATCCAGATCGACCGCGACCCCCAGGCCCTCGGCCGACGCGCCACCCTGGACTTGGGCATCGCCGCCGACGTCAGCGAGACCCTGGACGCCCTGCTGCCGCACCTGACCCGCAAAACCGACCGCAGCTTTCTCGACACGTCGTTGAAGCACTATGCAAAAGCCCGCCAGGGTCTGGACGATCTGGCGCAGCCGTCCAAAGCCAATCGGCCGATTCACCCGCAATACGTCGCACGCCTGCTCAGCGAACTGGCGGACGACGATGCCATCTTCACCGCTGACGTCGGTTCGCCCACCGTGTGGGCCGCGCGTTACCTGAAGATGAACGGCAAGCGCCGCCTGATCGGCTCGTTCAACCACGGCTCAATGGCCAATGCCATGCCCCAGGCCATCGGCGCACAGGCAGCGTTCCCTGCACGCCAAGTGATCTCAATGTCCGGCGACGGTGGCTTTGCCATGTTGATGGGGGATTTCATTTCACTGGCGCAATTGAAGCTGCCGGTCAAAGTCATCGTGTTCGATAACGCGTCGCTGGGGTTTGTCGCCATGGAGATGAAGGCCGCCGGTTACCTGGAGGCCGGCACCGATCTCAAAAACCCGGACTTTGCCGCCATGTCCAATGCCATGGGCATTCTCGGTATTCGCGTGGAGCAATCCGAAGACCTGGAGCCGGCGTTGCGCCGTGCCCTGGCCCATGATGGCCCGGTGCTGGTGGATGTGGTCACCGCGACCCAGGAACTGGTGATGCCGCCCAGCATCAAGCTGGAACAGGCCAAAGGGTTCAGCCTGTACATGCTCAAGGCGGTGATGAGCGGGCGTGGCGATGAGGTGATCGAGTTGGCGCGCACCAACTGGCTACGATAAGCCGTATCTGTAGGGGCGTGTGGGAGCAATCCCGCACACCCCTCAGGCGCGTAATTCAGCCCCGCTGTTTTTCTACCCACTGGCCGTAGGCATCGATAAACGCCTGCAAGAATGGCTTGGTCTTTTCCGACACCTTGCCGCTGTCGTCAAACACGCTGCCCGCGCCGCCCAGGTAGGCTTCCGGCTGCTGCATGCACCACACATCCAGGAACACCAACGACTGGCGCAAATGGTGGTTGGCGCCAAACCCGCCAATCGCCCCCGGCGACACACTGATAATCGCCCCTGGCTTGCCGCTCCAGGCGCTTTTACCGTAAGGGCGCGAACCCACGTCAATCGCGTTCTTCAACGGCGCCGGCACTGAGCGGTTGTATTCGGGGGTCACGAACAGCACCGCGTCGGATGAACTCACCTGCTGACGGAAAGTGCTGTAGGCTGCCGGCGGTGAAGCACCATCGATGTCCTCGTTGTAGAGCGGCAGATCGCCGATTTCCACGATGTTCAACTTCAGATTGGCAGGGGCCAGTTCGGCCAACGCCAACGCGACTTTGCGGTTGATGGAGTCTTTTCTCAAGCTGCCAACCAGGACGGCAATCGTGTAGACCTTGCTCATTGAGGTTTCCCGACGTCTGACTAAAGGAGCTTGTAGTTATAGAGTCTTCGCCGCGCGTTCACCAGCAGGTTTTGCAGTGTTTCTAGAGGTTTGTATGGCGCCACGCAGCGTAGGAAGCTTCTGATAAAGCCTACGAATAGTATTTTTTTCTTATAGGTAAACTACCCCGCTCGCTGACGGTCTACACAAACGTAAATCGAGTGTTTATCTCCAGAGGTTCTAAACAGATGGCAGCAGTACTTGTCGGACAGTTCCATGCCAGAGACGCAGAAGGACGCGTGTATTCGGTGCATGAGTTCCAGGAATCCAACCCGGCCCAAGGCGACCTGGCTGGCTCGGCGCCTACCACCACCTACAAGCTGGCCATTGGCGATCGTGTAGAAAAACTGGAAGGCGACGAATTCAAACTGATTCAATCGGGGACGATTCTGGTCCGCGAGTCGCAAACCACCCTCGCTTCTTAAGATCGCGCTGTTTCTGCCTGCTCAGTCCTGGCCATTGATGGCATTGACTGGGCTGGGCGATCACGGTCGGCGGATCTCCGTCACTTCGGCATCAGCCTCACCCTCGACCTGTTTGAGCGTGACCATCAATTGCCCTCGCTCCCCTTCGACCGCATACAGTGATCGCGTGTAACCCGGCGCGCCATAAGCCGGATACGCCTGCACCTGACGCACCAGGGCAATGCCCAGCACCGCCCCCACCTGCTCGCTCACCTGCTCCTGGGAACGGATAAAGGTTTCCAGCGCCAGACTCTCCGGCAAGGGTTCGTCGTGATTACTCAAGAGATAAGCAGCCGTGCACCCCACGGTCAGAAGCACCAGGAGTTGCTTGGCCGTTACCCCAAAAAAGCGCGAGGGGATTGGCATGTGAGACCCGACCTGTTTTTGTTGTAAGTGCCGTTGGCGGCTTTGGTCATCGATGTTCGGACGCGCCATTCTAGTGGGGTCATGGCCGAAAGCCATAGGTGTGAGCGACCCTCGCAGTCTTTTTTGCGCATCGAGGCCCGCGCCATTGAAACCCCACGGCGCTGCACATAGACTCCGGCGATGCGTTTACGTCATATCGAAGTGATTCAGGCCATTTTGCAGACCGGACACCTCGGCACGGCCGCCGAGTGGTTGCAACTCCCCGTGGGCGATGTGGACGCAACGCTCAAGGATGCCGAGCATCAACTGGGCTTCATGTTGTTTGCAAGCGTGCGCGGGCGCCTACAGGCCACGCGCGAAACCCTGGAGTTGCAAGCCGACATCGCCTTGCTCTACGAAGCCCTGGAGCCGGTGCAACGCCTGGCCAGCCGCCTCAAACTCCATCACGCACCCACCCTGCGCGCCCTGTGCACTCCGCCCCTGGCCAATCAACTACTGCCGCAAAGCATTGCCGCATTGCGCCGGCGCTTTCAGGACACGCCGTGCAATCTGTCCAGCCAGCCGACGCGGGAGATCGTCAAAAGCCTGTTGCTGCGCGAGGCCGAAGTCGGCCTGAGCCTGCACGACCCCGAGCACCCGCAGATCCAATGCAATGTGCTGGCCCAAGGCAAGCTGCAACTGCTCGCGCCCCATGGCTGGCTCAAGCCCAAGCAGAAGTACATCGCCCTGCAGGAACTGGCCGGCCAGTCAATGATTGGCCTTGAAGGGCAAGACCCGCTCAGTCGTCTGCTGGATGCCAAGCTGCAAGCCCTGCGCCCGTTGCCGGTGGTGCAGACGCGGGTCCAGACCTATCAGATGATGCGCAGCATGGTTGAGGCGGGTGAAGGCTTGGCGATCGTCGATCCATTCACCGCATATGGCGCTCGGGAGGCCGGACTGGATGCCTGCCCGGTGTCGCCGCCGATCATGGTCAGTCTGTATGCGCTGACGCTCAAGGACGCCACGCCCTCCCCGGCCTTGAATGCGTTGCTGGAGATCGTCACGCACAAGGCGCAAGCCCTGCTGGGCTGACTAAGCCTTGTCGACTTCGCTTTTGAACAGCCGATACCAGAAAATCGCTACTTCGCGGGTCTGCGGGTCGATGCCGCGATAGCGCAGGTGGTCAATCCCGCCCATCACATAGCCGCAGCGCTCATACAGGCGGCACGCGCCGAGGTTGTTGTTCTGGGTTTCCAGCACCATGCCCGGCAGGCTTTTCTTGCGGCTCCAGAACTGCGCCACATCCAGGAGCGCCTTGGCCACCCCGTGCCGGCGTGCTTGCAGCGCCACCGCCAGCTCGTCGACATGGGCAAAACCGTTCCAATTGGTGCTGACGACGATGTGCCCCACCGGCTCGTCATCCAGGTAGGCCATAAAGATGGCGCTGTCGGGGGCGTTGCGGAAACTGGCGAACTCCTCCGGGTCGATGCCATAGCACTTGCGGTACGGCAGGATGCGCTCCACCGGCCATTGATCGACCCGCTTACCCATCTGCGGCACGCCATAGCCACTGACTTCGAAGCTGAAATCATTGCCCCAGACATAAGCGTCAAAGCCTGCATCGGCGACCCGCACACTGAGCCCTGGATACTTCGGGTTCGTTACAGCTTGCATAGACATCCTTAACCTTTGATGCAATCGACGGTGTAACAACGACCACTGCCGCCGTCTTCGTGTTGTAACCCGTGAACATCCGCGACAAACCCAGGGAAACTGCTATCGAACGTGCGGGCAAATGCCAGGTAGTCGATGATCGACCGGGTGGACTCGGTAAAGCGTTCGCCCGGCATGATCAATGGGATGCCCGGCGGGTACGGCACCAGCATCACCGCTGCGACGCGCCCTGGCAAGGCATCGATGGAAACGGCCTCGACTTCGCCCCGGACCAACTGGTCGTAGGCGTCGGCTGGTTTCATGGCGATCTCCGGCAACACTGTGTACATGCGCTTGAGATGCTTGGCCGTGGCGTTGCTGCGGTAGCAACTGTGCAATTGGTTGCAGAGGTCGCGCAACCCCAGCCCCTGATAACGCACCGGCCCCTGGGCAAATACCGAAGGCAGGCAACTGGCCAGGCTGACATTGGCCTCGTAGTTGCGTTTGAACTCCAGCAACTCGGTGAGCAAGGTACTCCATTTGCCTTTGGTGATGCCCATGGAAAACAGCACGAGGAAGGAATACAGCCCGGTCTTTTCCACTACCAGCCCACGCTCCCAGAGGAATTTGCTGACCACTGCGGCGGGAATCCCGCAATCGCTCAACGCCCCGCCGGCCGTGAGACCGGGCATGACCAAGGTGACTTTGATCGGATCGAGCAATACGTAGTCTTCGGCCACGTCGCCGAAGCCATGCCAGTCATCTTCGGGATGCAACAGCCAATCCGCCGTGGCAACACGGTCGATGCCGGCCACCGAGGGCGGTTGCCAGATGGAAAACCACCAATCCTCGGCCGGCAGATGCTGACGCAGATTGGCCAGGGCGCGGCGGAAACTCAGGGCCTCATCGAACATCTCCTGCAACAGCGAGCGGCCGGCCGGGCCTTCCATCATGGCCGAGGCGACATCCAGCGAGGCGATGATGCTGTATTGCGGTGAGGTGGAGATATGCATCATGAACGCTTCGTTGAACCGATCGCGGTCCAACTGGCGCGCGCCGCCGTCCTGCACATGGATCATCGACGCCTGGCTGAAGGCCGCCAGCAGCTTGTGGGTGGAATGGGTGGTGAACACCAGCGGGCTGTCTACGGTGCGCGAGGTGCCCATGCCGTAACGTCCGGCGAAGAACTCGTGAAACGCCGCATAGGCGTACCAGGCTTCATCGAAATGCAGCACCTCGACGCTGCTGCCCAGTTGCTGCTTGATCAGTTCGGCGTTGTAACACAGGCCGTCGTAAGTGGAATTGGTCACCACCGCCAACTTCACCTTGGGTGGCCGACCTCGGGTCAAGGGGCTGGCATCGATCTTGGCGCGGATCGACTCGGGGCTGAACTCGCTGAGCGGGATGGGGCCGATGATCCCCAGCTCATTGCGCTCCGGGCACAGGTACAGGGGAATGGCGCCGGTCATGATGATCGAATGCAGTACCGATTTATGGCAATTGCGATCCACCAGCACCAGATCATCGCGACCGACCATGGAATGCCAGACGATCTTGTTGGCGGTGGAGGTGCCGTTGATCACGAAAAAGGTATGGTCGGCGCCGAAATTGCGCGCAGCACGGGCCTCGGCTTCGGCCAGAGGGCCGGTGTGGTCCAGCAACGACCCGAGTTCGGGCACCGAGACCGACAAGTCCGAGCGCAGGGTGTTTTCCCCGAAAAATTGATGGAACGCCTGCCCCACCGGGCTTTTGCGATAGGCCACGCCGCCGCCATGGCCGGGGGTGTGCCAGGAATAATTGGAGTCGGCGGTGTGCTGCACCAGCGCCTTGAAAAACGGCGGCAACAAGCCATCCAGGTAGGTGCGCGCCGCACGGGCCACTTGCCGGGCCAGGAACGGCACGGTGTCTTCGAACAGATAGAGAATGCCACGCAATTGGTTGAGTTCGCTCATGGCATCGGCCGGGGCGTTCTCCAGAGTGACCTGCTCACCCAAGGCGAAGATCGGCAAGTTCGGCGCACGCAACCTGGCCAGACGGATCAGCTCCACCATGTTTTGCAGCAGATGGGTGTTTTCACCGGCACCTTCGGCGGCGATCAGCATGCACGCCAGCCCGTGATGGGTAGACGCCACCAGCCGACCTTCGGCGTAGTCCACGGCGGAGAAGATACTGAAGCCCTCTTGTTCCAACTCCTGGGCAATCCCCCTTACCCGGTCACCGGCAACGGTGTCGGCCTTGATGTCGCGGTGCACGATAAGGACGGGGAATTTCAGGTCTTTGTACATGAGAGCTTGTAGTCCTGAGGGCTATGCACTCAAGGGTAGAAGCTGGGAGCGGATGTGGCGAATGAAGATTTTGACGGCCAGCGATGGAAGGGAGCGAGGCCCCCTTGCGCATTACTGTTGGGTCAGTTGGGTCCACAACGCCGGCGCCCCGGCCGACTTGGCAATGGCTTCCAGGCGTGCCGCGTGCTCTGCCAGGTCCTGCTCGCTGGCGCGAATGATAGTGGTGGGCTTGCGGTCGGCTGGCAGGCGGCGAATCTCCGAAGGGCGGTTGCCTGAACCTTCGGCCGAGCCGGCGCCATCGGACGCGTTACCGGCAAGGGACAGGCTGGTCTGCCCGCCGGTCATGGTCAGGTAAACGTCGGCGAGGATTTCCGAGTCGAGCAAGGCGCCGTGGAGTTCACGGCCGGAGTTGTCGACGCCATAGCGTTTGCACAGGGCATCCAGGCTGTTGCGCTGCCCCGGATGCCGTTCACGGGCCATCATCAGGGTGTCGAGGATCGAACAGTGCTGGGAGATGTCAGCGCGGTCGGTCTGCCCCATCAGGGCGAACTCGTTATTGATGAAGCCTACGTCGAACGCCGCGTTATGGATGATCAACTGGGCGCCGTTGATGAATTCGAAAAATTCATCGGCCACCTCGGCAAAACGCGGTTTGCCTTTGAGGAATTCGTCGGTGATGCCGTGAACGGCAATCGCGCCTTCGTCGCTGTCGCGATCCGGTTGCAGGTAGACGTGAAAATGACGACCGGTAAGGCGGCGCCCCATCAGTTCGACGCAGCCGATTTCAATGATCCGGTGGCCGTCGGTCACCGGCATGCCGGTGGTTTCGGTATCGAGTACAACAGATCGAATGGCCATCAGGGTTCAGCTCTCAACGGTGTGGGGTGGTTCAAAGCGCGCGATATTAACATGTCGACCGGCATCAGCCCTGTTTGTAGCCACGCACTTCATCGACCCCCCGGTTGGCCAGTTGATCGGCGCGTTCGTTACCGGGATGGCCGATGTGCCCGCGCACCCATTTCCAGGTGATGTCATGGCGATTGCATTGCTCATCGAGCAATTGCCACAAGTCGGCATTTTTTACCGGCTCCTTAGCGGCGGTTTTCCAACCGCGCTTCTTCCAGTTGACCATCCACTCGTTGATGCCCTTCATCACGTACTGCGAGTCGGTCACCAGCAACACGTTGCAGCGACGCTTGAGTTCTTCGAGGCCGCGAATGGCGCCCATCAGTTCCATGCGGTTGTTGGTGGTGTTGGCTTCGCCGCCCCACAATTCCTTCTCGACACCCTTGCAAACCAGTAAGGCGCCCCAGCCGCCTGGGCCGGGATTGCCTTTGCAGGCGCCATCGGTGAAGAGTTCTACGCTATCGGTCATCGGTTGCTCGGTCTGAAATCAAAAGAAGTTTTACGATTGGCTTTGCTTGCGGTTGACCTTGGCCATCGGCATTGGCACCAGCTTGCCTAGGGGTTCGCGTCGCGCCTGGCGTACCGGTCGCAACCCGACCGCGATCTTGCGCGCCACCAATAAATAGAAGCCGCCGCCCGACAACTGCCAGGCACCCGCCCTGCGCTCCCAGCCCGCCAGGCGAGCCTGCCACTTGGCCGAGGCAAGCGGCGGACGATAGCACCCGAAGCGGCGTTTCTCCAGCGCGAAGCCCAGCAGGTTGAGCCAGTCCCCCACCCGCGAGGGGGAGATGCAGCGCGCCTGGCGCAGGGCATCGTGAGCGAACACATGGCGCAGGCCCCAACTGCTCCAGGGGTTGATGCCGACAATCAGCAGATGCCCGCCAGGGCGGACGCTGCTCGCCGCTTCGCGCAGCAAGCCATGGGGTGACAGGCAGAAATCCAGGCCATGCTGCAACACCACCACATCGGCGGCGTGCTCGCTCAACGGCCAGGCTTGTTCCTCGCAGACAATTTCCACGCCCGGCAATGGCGCGCCAAGACGCACATTGCGCTGCACCTGCGGCGCGGCGGGCGGTGTTTGGGCCGAGGGGCCGTAATGCACCAGATAACCACCGAAAAACCGGCCCAACTCGTCTTCGAGCATGCGCCGCTCTTCATCCAGCAAAAATTGCCCGACCGGTCCGGACAACCATTCACGGGCCGCGCTGATCAGAGCCAGCCACTCAGGATCGGCCTGGGCGAACGCTTTATCAGTCATTGCATTCTCCAACTTGCCTAGACGTTCTAAGATGCACCAATGTGTTCAGCTTGGCGAATCGAAGAATGATACAGATCAGTGCCCTGCCCGCCTTCACCGATAACTACATCTGGTTGTTACAAGACCCCGGCACCCAGCGCTGCGCGGTGGTCGACCCCGGCGATGCCGCGCCGGTACTGGCTTGGTTGCAGCAGCATCCAGGTTGGTCCCTCACCGATATCCTCATCACTCACCACCACCACGACCATGTCGGCGGTGTCGAGCGTTTGAAAAGTGCAACAGAGGCCACCGTCTACGGCCCGGCAGATGAAAACATCCCGGCGCGGGATGTGGCTTTGCGCGACAACGACCGCGTCAGCGTGCTGGGCTGGGATTTCGACGTATATACCGTACCCGGCCATACCCTCGGCCATATCGCCTACTACCATGAGGGCGTGCTGTTCTGTGGCGATACCCTGTTTGCCGCCGGTTGCGGGCGCCTGTTCGAAGGCTCCCCCGAGCAGATGCACGCCTCGCTGCAACGCCTGGCCGCCTTGCCCGACGACACGCAGGTGTACTGCACTCATGAGTACACCCAGAGCAACCTCAAGTTTGCCGCGGCGGTGGAGCCGGACAACACCGACATTGCCGAACGAGTGGAGCATGTGCGCCAGCTACGGTCTCGCAATGAAATGACGCTGCCGTCCAATCTGGCCCTGGAAAAGCGTACCAACCCCTTTTTGCGCACCGCTGAAACATCCGTTAAACAAAAAGCGGACGAACGGAACGGACGCGACAACCGCTCTGGGGCCGAGGTGTTTGCCAGCTTGAGGGCATGGAAAGATAAGTTCTAAGTCGATGCAATCTGATACGCAATTTCTGAATGGTTGACCGGAACCTAAGTGCTTTCTAGAATCGCCCGACATTTTTGCCCGGAACTTACTTCCAGCCAATGTCGTCATCTATTCGTAAATCCAACCATTCAGACGCATTGACCCGCCTGGCTCAAGCTGTGGCGGTGGCCGTGTCCGCCACACTGGCGGGCTGCCAATCGACGAATTTCGCCGCACAATCCACCGTGCAACCCAAACCCAATCTTGCCGCCAAAATCAAACAGAAACCTATCTGGCTCTCCGAGAAGCCCAGCCCTGAAGTACCCCAGGACGTCTGGGAGCGCATGCGCCGAGGCTTCCAATTGCAGGAGGGTGTAGGCGTCAACCCGCGCATCGAGCAACAGCGTCTGTGGTTCGCGAGCAACCCTTCCTTTCTCGAAAACGCCGGTGAGCGCGGCAGCCTCTACATTCATTACATTGTCGAACGTCTTGAAGAACGCAACATGCCCCTGGAGCTGGCACTGCTGCCAGTGATCGAAAGTGCCTACAACCCAATGGCCTATTCGCGCAGTGACGCGGTCGGCCTGTGGCAGTTCATCCCCTCCACCGGGCGCTACTTCAACCTGCGCCAAACCCGCGCCTACGACGGCCGTCGCGACATCACCGCCTCCACCACCGCCGCCTTGGACTACCTGACCCGTCTGCACGACATGTTCAACGGCGATTGGCTGCTGGCCCTTGCCGCGTATAACGCCGGCGAAGGCACCGTCAGCCGCGCCATCGAACGCAACGAAAAGCTCGGCCTGCCAACCGATTACTGGAACCTGCCGCTGCCCCAGGAAACCAAGGACTACGTGCCCAAGTTCCTGGCGCTGTCCCAAGTGGTGCTGGCGCCCGAAGCCTACGGCGTCAACCTGAACCCGATTGCCAACACGCCGTACTTCGAAGTGGTTGAAGTCAAGCAAAGCATGGACCTGTCCCGGGTCGCCGCGCTGGCTGAAATCGACGAAGACGAGCTGTTCCAGCTCAACCCGGCGTTGAAACAACGAACCACCCTGGACGGGCCGCAGCATTTGCTGGTGCCCAGTTCCAAGGCGCAACTGCTCACCAGCACCCTGTCGACGATGAAGCCTGAAGAATTGCTGGCGATGCGTCCGAAAAAACAGGTATTCGACGAAGTCGAGACCGCGCGGGTGGCCGGCCGCACCCGCACCTATAAAGTGCGCAGTGGCGATAACCTGACGCTGATCGCCAAAGCCAATAAAGTCGATGTGCACGACCTGCAGCGCTGGAACCAGCTCAACGGCCAGGCCCTAAAAGTCGGCCAGACCCTGGTGATGCAGGACACCCGCAAGGTGGTGGCCAAGGCCGACAGCAAGAAACCGGTGCAGTACAAGGTCAAGAAAGGTGATTCGCTGTACATCGTCGCCAAGCGCTTCAACGTCGAGATGCAGCATCTCAAGCGCTGGAACCCGCGCACCGGCCAGGCACTGAAGCCAGGGCAAATGCTGGTGGTGTCTGGGCCGCGCTAACGCCTGAAGAACGCCGCAGAAACCATGTGGGAGGGGGCTTGCCCCCGATATTGGCGTGTCAGCCAGTGAATCTGGTGACTGGCACACTGTCATCGGGGGCAAGCCCCCTCCCACATTGCTCTCCAGTGTTTGCGACTGCCTTTTTCCAACCGGAACAAGCTGTTACTGTACCGACCATAAAGCCCAAGCCGCCTGGATCGGATCTCTGACTTGAAGCGTCCCCTCCTTCTACTAATAAGTCTGGCCTTGAGCTTCGCTGCGAACGCGACGATTACCGAAAGCCACGGTTATGCGCAGTTCGGCACGCTCAAGTACCCGGCCAAATTCACCCACTTCGACTGGGTAAACCCTGCGGCGCCTAAAGGCGGCACTTTGCGGGTGATGGGGTTTGGCACCTTCGATACTCTCAACCCCTATACTTTCAAGGGCTCAAGCCCGGTTTCCACGCCCAACTTCTCGCAATACGGCATCAATGAGCTGAACGAGCCGCTGATGGTCGGCACTGGCGAATATGCGCCGTCCGGCGATGAACCCACATCCAGCTACGGCCTGATTGCGCAGTCGGTGGAATACAGCGATGACCGCAGTTGGGTGGTGTTCAATCTGCGTCCGCAAGCGCGCTTCCATGACGGCAAGCCGATCACCGCCGACGATGTGGCGTTTTCCTATCGCACCCTGCTGACCGAAGGCCACCCGCAATACCGCACCAATCTGCAGGAAGTGGCGCGTGTGGATGTGCTCAACCCCCATCGAATCCGCTTTGTGTTCAAGCGCGCCGGCAACCCGTTGCTGATCCTGCGCCTGGGGGAGTTACCGGTGCTGCCCCAGCACTATTGGAAAAATCGCGATTTCAAGGCCACCACCTTCGAGCCGCCGCTGGGCAGTGGCCCGTACCGTATCAGCAAGGTCACGCCGGGCCGGCAACTGGTGTTCGAACGGGTCAAGGACTACTGGGGCAAGGATCTGCCGGTCAACCGGGGGTTCTACAACTACGACAAGGTCGACGTAGAGTTCTACCGCGACAGCGACGTGGCCTTCGAAGCCTTCAAGGCCGGCGAGTTCGACATTTATATCGAACACCAGGCCAAAAACTGGGCCAATGGATACAACTTCCCGGCAGTCAACCGTGGTGAGGTGATCAAGGCACAGATTGCCCACCAGATCCCGACCCAGAGCCAAGGCCTGTTCATGAACACGCGGCGCCCGACCTTCAGCCAGATCAAAGTGCGCGAAGCCCTGGGCCTGATGTTCGACTTCGAGTGGACCAACCGCACGCTGTTCAGCAACGCCTATAAACGCACCTTGAGTTACTACCCTAACAGCGAGTTCGCCGCGACCGGCCTGCCGGTCGGGCATGAATGGCTGATGCTGTCGCCCTATCGCGATCAACTGCCGCCTAACCTGTTCACCCAAGCCTTCAGCCTGCCCCAAACCGACGGACGCGGTATCCCGCGCGAGACCTTGCGCCATGCCCTGGCCCTGCTCGGTGAAGCTGGGTGGACATTGTCGGGGCAGCGTCTGCTGAACAAGGACGGGCAGCCGCTACGCTTCGAGATCCTGCTGGTCAACCCGAACCTGGAGCGGATTCTGCAGCCCTACGTCGAGAACCTGATCAGCATCGGCGTCGATGCGCGCCTGCGTACCGTCGACCGTGCGCAATACAAGCAACGCCTGGATCAGTTTGACTTCGACATGATCCTGATCACCCTCAACCAGACCCTCAGCCCGGGCCTGGAGCAATGGCAGTACTTCCACTCCAGCCAAGCCGCGATCAAGGGCAGCAAGAACTACGCGGGCATCGCCAACCCGGTGGTCGACCATCTGCTGGAACAGCTGCTGGCGGCCCAAACCCGCGAAGAACAACTGGCCGCGGGGCGCGCCCTGGACCGGGTGCTGCTGTGGCAGCACTACAGCATTCCCAACTGGTACCTCAACTATCATCGCCTGGCCTACCGCAACCGGTTCGCCTTTGTCACCACGCCGCCCTATAGCCTGGGTCTGAGCGCGTGGTGGCTGAAAGCTTCGGAGAAAGCCCAATGATGTATTTGCGTACTGCACTCGTCAGCCTGTTGCTGTGCACCGCGGCCCACGCCGCGCCACAACATGCGTTGACGCTGTATAACGAACCGCCGAAATACCCCGCCGATTTCAAACACTTCGATTACGTGAATCCGGATGCGCCCAAGGGCGGCACTTTCCGCGAATCGAGCATGGGCGGCTTCGACAGCCTCAACCCGTACATCAGCAAGGGCGTGCCCGCGGACAATATCAGCCTGATCTACGACACCCTGGCCATGCAAAGCCTGGACGAACCGATCACCGAGTACGGCCTGGTGGCCGGCAAGATCGAAAAAGCCCCGGACAACAGCTGGGTACGCTTCTACCTGCGCCCCGAAGCGCGCTTCCATGATGGCCACCCTATCCGTGCCGAAGACGTGGTGTTTACCTTCCAGACCCTGATCAAGGACGGCGCACCGATCTACCGCACCTACTACGCCGATGTCGACGACGTGGTGGCCGAAGACCCGCTGCGGGTGCTGTTCAAGTTCAAACGGACCAATAACCGCGAATTACCGCTGATCCTCGGCCAACTGCCGGTATTGCCCAAGCACTGGTGGGCTACTCGCGACTTTTCCCGGGGCAACCTGGAAATACCCCTGGGCAGCGGACCGTACAAGGTCGCCGAGGTCAAGGCCGGACGCATGATTCGCTACGAGCGGGTCAAGGACTATTGGGCCAAGGACCTGCCGGTGGCCAAGGGCTTTTACAACTTCGATTACCGTGTCACCGACTATTACCGCGACAACACGGTGGCACTGGAAGCGCTGAAGGCCGGGCAGTTCGACTATTGGCAAGAGATGAGTGCCAAGAACTGGGCCAACGCTTACAACATTCCGGCGGTCACCCAGGGCCGGCTGATCAAGGAAGAGATCCCCAACGGCAACCCAACCGGCATGCAGGGCTTTGTGTTCAATACGCGCAGACCGATGTTCCAAGATGTGCGGGTGCGCAAGGCCATCAGCCTGCTGCTGGATTTTGAATGGAGCAACAAACAGCTGTTCAACGGCGCCTACACCCGCACCCGTAGTTATTTTGAAAACTCGGAAATGGCCGCCACCGGCCTGCCGGGCCCGGATGAACTGGCCATCCTTGAGCCGTTGCGGGACAAAATCCCTCCCGAAGTCTTTACCCAAGCCTTCGAACCGGCCAAGACCGACGGCAGCGGCATGATCCGCGCACAGCAACGCGAGGCCTATCAGCTATTGCAAGAGGCCGGTTGGCGCATCGTCGACGACAAGATGGTCGACGCCCAAGGCAAACCGGTGACCATTGAGTTCCTGCTGGCCCAGACCGAGTTCGAGCGCGTGCTGTTGCCATTTAAACGCAACCTGGCGGACCTCGGTATCGACCTGGTGATTCGTCGCGTCGATGTGTCGCAATACATCAACCGCCTGCGCTCGCGAGACTTCGACATGTTGGTGGGCAGCTTCCCGCAATCGACCTCGCCGGGGAACGAACAACGCGAGTTCTGGAAGTCATCCAGCGCGGACAAGCCTGGCAGCCGTAACTACATGGGCCTCAAGGACCCGGCCATCGACCAACTGGTGGAAGCGTTGATCGACGCCGATTCGCGCAAAAGCCTGGTGGCCCATGCCAAGGCCCTGGATCGGGTGCTGCAGTTCGGTTATTACGTGATCCCCAACTGGCACATCAAAACCTTCCGCGTGGCGTACTGGGACCACCTCGGCCATCCAAAAACACCCCCGCGCTACGACGTCGGCACCGCCACCTGGTGGGCCAAACCCGAGGTCCAACCGGTAACCCCCGACAACACCACCCCCAGCGCCGACTCGGCAAGCGGAGGCGATTGAATGCTGGCCTATATTGTTCGCCGCCTGTTGCTGATTATCCCGACGCTGTTCGGAATTCTGCTGATCAACTTCGTCATCATCCAGGCGGCTCCCGGTGGCCCGGTGGAGCAGATGATCGCCAAGCTCGAAGGCTTCGAAGGCGCCACCAGCCGAATTGCCGGCGGCGGTGCCGAAGTCTCCGTGGCCGGCTCCAGCTACCGCGGCGCCCAGGGCCTGGACCCGGCGCTGGTCAAGGAAATCGAGAAGATGTACGGCTTCGACAAATCGGCGCCGGAACGCTTGTGGATCATGGTCAAGAACTACGCGCGCCTGGATTTCGGCGACAGCTTTTTCCGCGACGCCAAGGTCATCGACCTGATCAAGGAAAAACTGCCGGTGTCCATCTCCCTCGGTTTATGGAGCACGCTGATCATGTACCTGGTGTCGATCCCGCTGGGGATCGCCAAAGCCACGCGGCACGGCAGCCATTTCGATGTGTGGACCAGCTCGGCGATCATCGTCGGCTACGCGATCCCGGCGTTTCTGTTTGCGATCCTGCTGATCGTGGTGTTCGCCGGCGGCAGCTATTTCGACTGGTTCCCGTTGCGCGGGCTGACGTCCAACAACTTCGACGAGCTGAGCTGGGGCGGCAAGATCCTCGATTATTTCTGGCACCTGGCGTTGCCGATCACGGCGCTGGTGATCGGCAACTTCGCCACCATGACCCTGCTCACCAAAAACAGCTTCCTCGATGAGATCAACAAGCAGTATGTGATCACCGCCAAAGCCAAGGGGCTGACCAATCACCGCGTGCTCTACGGCCACGTATTCCGCAACGCGATGCTGCTGGTGATCGCTGGGTTCCCCTCGGCGTTTATCGGGATTTTCTTCACCGGCTCGTTGCTGGTGGAAGTGATTTTCTCCCTCGATGGCCTGGGCCTGATGAGCTTCGAAGCCGCCATCAACCGCGATTATCCGGTGGTGTTCGGCACGCTGTTTATCTTCACCCTGCTGGGGTTGATCGTGAAGCTGATCGGCGACCTCACCTATACCCTGGTCGATCCGCGTATCGACTTTGCCAGCCGGGAGCATTGAGATGAACCTGTCCCCCCTCAATCGCCGTCGGTTCGAACGCTTCAAGGCCAACAAGCGTGGCTGGTGGTCGCTGTGGCTGTTCTTGATTCTATTTGTGCTCAGCCTGGGCGCCGAGCTGATCGCCAACGACAAGCCCTTGGCCGTGCATTACGACGGCGACTGGTATTTCCCTGCGCTCAAGCGTTACCCGGAGACCACGTTCGGCGGCGAGTTCCCTCTGGAGGCCAACTACAAGAGCCCGTATATCCAGGAACTGCTCAAGGCCAAGGACGCCTGGACGTTGTGGGCGCCGATTCCGTTCAGCTACCAGAGCATCAATTACGACCTCAAGGTGCCGGCGCCGGCTCCGCCCTCAAGCGTCAACCTGCTGGGCACTGACGACCAGGGGCGCGATGTGCTGGCGCGGGTGATCTACGGTTTTCGCGTGTCGGTGCTGTTCGCGCTGACGCTGACCGTACTCAGCTCGATCATCGGCGTGATCGCCGGCGCGTTGCAGGGCTTCTACGGCGGCTGGGTCGATCTGGCCGGGCAGCGCTTTCTGGAAATCTGGTCCGGGTTGCCGGTGCTGTACCTGCTGATCATTCTCGCCAGTTTCGTGCAGCCCAACTTCTGGTGGCTGCTGGGGATCATGCTGCTGTTTTCGTGGATGAGCCTGGTGGATGTGGTGCGCGCCGAGTTCCTGCGCGGGCGCAACCTGGAATACGTGCGTGCGGCGCGGGCCTTGGGTATGCAGAACGGCGCAATCATGTTCCGCCACATCCTGCCCAATGCCATGGTTTCGACCATGACCTTTATGCCGTTCATTCTCACCGGCGCCATCGGCACCCTTACCGCCCTGGATTTCCTCGGCTTTGGCCTGCCCGCCGGCTCGCCGTCCCTGGGCGAACTGGTGGCCCAGGGCAAATCCAACCTGCAAGCGCCGTGGCTGGGCATGAGTGCCTTTGCCGTGCTGGCGATCATGTTGAGTTTGCTGGTGTTTATCGGCGAGTCCGCTCGCGATGCCTTCGACCCGAGGAAATGAGATGAATCAGGACAATCTGATCGAAATCCGCGACCTCAGCGTCGAGTTTGTGACCGGCGAGCATCATCACCGGGTGGTGAGCAACGTCAGCTTCGATATCAAGCGCGGCGAAACCCTCGCGCTGGTGGGCGAAAGCGGTTCCGGCAAATCGGTGACCGCCCACTCGATCCTGCGCCTGCTGCCCTACCCGCTGGCGCGGCATCCGTCCGGCACCATCCAGTACGCGGGGCAGGACCTGTTGACCCTCAAGGAAAAGCCCCTGCGGCACATTCGCGGTAACCGCATCGCGATGATTTTCCAAGAGCCGATGACCTCGCTGAACCCACTGCACAGCATCGAAAAGCAGATCAACGAAGTCCTTGGCCTGCACAAGGGCCTCACCGGCAAGGTCGCCACTCAGCGCACCCTGGAGCTGCTGGAGCTGGTGGGCATCCCTGAACCGCACAAGCGCCTCAAGGCCCTGCCCCATGAATTGTCCGGCGGCCAGCGGCAGCGCGTGATGATCGCCATGGCCCTGGCCAACGAGCCGGAACTGCTGATCGCCGACGAGCCCACCACCGCTCTGGACGTCACCGTGCAGTTGAAAATCCTCGAACTGCTCAAGGAACTCCAGGCGCGCCTGGGCATGGCCTTGCTGCTGATCAGCCACGACCTGAACCTGGTGCGACGCATCGCTCATCGCGTGTGCGTGATGCAGCAAGGTTGCATCGTTGAGCAGGCCGATTGCCAGACGCTGTTCCAGGCCCCGCAGCACCCCTATACCCAGGAACTGCTGGCCGCCGAGCCCAGCGGCGGGCCGGCGACCAATGCCGTCGGGCCGCCGTTGCTGGTGGTGGATGACCTCAAAGTGTGGTTCCCCATCAAGAAGGGCTTTTTGCGCAGCACCGTCGATTACGTCAAAGCGGTGGACGGCATCCACTTCAGCCTGCCCCAGGGCCAAACCCTGGGCATCGTCGGCGAAAGCGGCTCGGGCAAATCCACCCTGGGCCTGGCGATTCTGCGCTTGATCGGCAGCCGCGGCGGCATTCGTTTCGAAGGCCAGCAAATGGACGCCCTCAACCAGCAGCAGGTGCGCCCGCTGCGCCGGGAAATGCAGGTAGTGTTCCAGGACCCGTTCGGCAGCCTGAGCCCACGCATGTGCGTCAGCGAGATCGTCGGCGAAGGATTGCGCATCCATAAGATGGGCACCCCGGCCGAGCAGGAAGCGGCGATTATCGCGGCGCTCAAGGAAGTCGGCCTGGACCCCGACTCGCGCCATCGCTACCCCCACGAATTCTCCGGTGGTCAGCGCCAGCGCATCGCCATTGCCCGCGCGTTGGTGCTCAAGCCGCGCTTGATCCTGCTCGACGAGCCCACCTCGGCCCTCGACCGCACGGTGCAGCGCCAAGTGGTGGAGCTGCTGCGCAACCTGCAAGCCAAGTACAACCTCACCTACCTGTTCATCAGCCACGACTTGGCGGTAGTCAAGGCGCTGAGTCACCAATTGATGGTGATCAAGCAGGGCCAAGTGGTGGAGCAAGGTGATGCGCAGGCGATCTTTGCCGATCCACAACATGCCTATACCCAGCAATTGCTCAAAGCCGCGTTTCTGGCGGCGCCCGACGACTGCCCGACGCATAGCGCTCCCTGACTGCCCTGGCGGAACCACACCACAACCGGTGCGGAAAGCCCTGCTACTGAAGCGACCGCCAACGGAGGGATGATCCGGGTTTAGCCACCCGGAGCCCTCTTCATGGACGATTTCCCCAGCCTGGCCCTGAGCGGGGCCGACCCGCACGATGGCATTGCGATGTCAGTCACCGTCGGTCCCTCCAGCGCCACGCCGCTTGAGCCCCACACACACCCCAGCGGCGACGCCGCCTTGATCGCGCGGTTGATCAGCCTGCTCTCCGGCACGACAGACGCAGCCTTGCCCGCCGCAACCACGCCGGTACCCATCCCCGAACCATCCCTGCTGGGTCAGTGGAGCGCGGCGTTCAGCAAGGCCGTCAACAGCAAGGACTTTATCGCCTGGGCCGCTACAGAAGGCATGGTGCTGAGCACACTGCGGGTACATGACAGCAACCTCCACGTCACCGCACACGGCGTGCCCAAGGTGTTTACCCTGGCGGGCACGTCCAAATGGTGGACGTTGGCCAAACCCATCATTTTCATCAGCCAACTGCTCGACCCGCTCGCGCTGGGCATGCCATACATCGGCACCAAATCGAATGACGGCATCACCACACTGACGCTGAACCTCGTACTGGCGTTCCATGGCTACCCTATGCCAACCAATCGCCTCGCGGCACTGGCGATCATTGAGGAATTGCGTGCGCTGCAAGCCTTCCCGGCGTTTGACGATAACGGCCGCAGCAAATCGATCATCCACGCGGAACTGACGCAACAGCGGCTCGATTTTCAGCGATTGGCCACTGCCCTGGAGCAATGTGACGGAACACCTTCCGAGCTCAGCCACACCCGCGTCGACCTGACCTCCCACTCGACGCTGGCCAAAAGCGTCAAGGAAGCCGCGCTGCTGTTGTACTTGATCCTGGATGAGCACCACCTCGTCGATGCCCAGGCCCACTATGATTTCGCGCGCCAGTTGATCTGTGTGACCGAGCGCGATACGGCCCAGGAACAACGCACGCTGCTGCCCTCACCGACGCCACATTGGGAACGGTTGGTGCTGCTGGGTTCGCAACTGGGGGTGCGCATCTACCCCGATCACTCCGTCGACCTCACCGACGCCCTGACGGCCTACGGCTTCGAACCTGTGCAAGGGCCCGCACATATCGGTGCGTTGATCCAGCGCTTGCGCCAATGGCCGACGCCCGCGCAACCGGTGGTGCTCAAGGCTGTGCGCACCGCGGCAACCCTCAGACGCTTTCGCCATTATGTGGGCATGATGAATGACCGCCACCGCCTGCGTACCGTGCTGACGCAAATGATAGGCAGCGGCCAGTTACCGGGGCCCGACGGCCTGGATCAGGTGATCAGTGGCGACCCGGACGCGCTCCGGGCCACAGTGAAGAGTGCCTACCGCCACTTACGCCTGGTGACCGACGATCCCGCCTTTCTGGCCCTGCGTACCCGCCTGCGCATCGATCCCGCCAGCCACGTGCTGCTGAGCGAATCCGGCAACATTGAGGCACGCGACTTGGACGGCGTCTGGAAGTCCCTGAACGATGCCGTGGCCGAGCATGACCACCTGCTGGAGCGGGTATCGCAATTGCGGTCGCTGGCCGCCCGAACGGGTGGCCAGTTGCGCACCAACGACACGGTGAGCGTGCAGCAGGCGTTGCGGTTGTACGGTTTTCGTGTGCCGCAAAGCCTGGCGGATGCTCGGCGGGTGCTGCAACGCCTGGAAGTCAGCCTGCCACAACGGTCAAGCCAGGGATCGTATTGGCGTGCACTCAAGCCGCGCGACGCGCGCCCTTCGGCGTGGACCCTGTCCCCGCAGGAGCGTGAACAGCTCGTCGCGCTCAGCCTCGACTTTATGCAGGGCCAGCCCGGCACGCTGTTCGAATACCTGAGCCAGCCCCTGCTGACCGGCAAGACTGTGGCTGACGTCAGAGCCGAAGCCGATTACCTGATCCCGTGCCTGCTCGCATCGCCCCTGGCCCAACAACTGGGCGAAGTGCTGTCCAACACCCTGCACTGGCATGGTAGCCACGCCAGCGAACGGGGCGAAAGCGGCAGCCGCAACGCGCTGATACTGGCCGCGCTGATCCTGAGCCTGGACCCAAGGTTCGAGGCACATCCCACGGGTATCCAGGTGCTGGACTGGCACGGCGACTTCTATTGGGGCGAGTCCATACCGTTCGTGCGCCGGGACATCGAAACCGCTATGGGTGTGTTGGACAGACCCACGGCGGCCCTGGCGGCGCACTTGATCCTCAGTGAAAAAGGCCCACAGTTGCTGGTGCGCGACATCCCCGAAGACGAGCCCTACCTGGGCTCACATACCTGGACGCTGTTCTGTCAGTACGTTATGTACCTGGAAAAAAGCCTGCCGGGCTCGTCCCGTCAATTCACCCACGCGCAGATCATGACCCTCGCGTACCTACCACCCGAAGATCGCTGGCAGACCTTTCTTGACAGCCCTCAGGCCACCACGGCGGTGCTGGAGTGGGCCGTGGTCAACGGCGTGCTGGCACCTCAACGGCGCTATGGCACACAGTCCGTGAAAAACGCGGTCGATGCGATCAATGCCCAGCGGACACGCCTGCGCAGCACCCTGGAGGCGTTCGCCGAGCCCGTGGTATGGCTGCGCCAGACCGCCCTGAACGACCTGCGCCGCGTGTATCCCGACAACGGCTGGCTGGAGGCGCGCATCCTGATGTGGCTGCCGCTTGACTCGCCATTTTCTGAAGACAAGCGCTTCGAAGGTATCCATACCGGCCCTAAATATTCGTTCACCGATCTGCATATGGCCGGCGACCTGGACGCCACCTCCCAGCATTGGCACTCGTCCCAGCCAGCCGTCAAATATCGACAGATGGCCAAGCGCTTTCATTTGCTGGGGTCGGTCAGCCAGGTATTTTTCCAAGCCTTCGATCACAAGTTGCAACAGCTCAAGGCGGCTTATCGCGAGTCCATCTGTTTTGGGTTGTCGCAACTGACCCTGCCGCGCCGAGAGGCGCTGGAATACGGTCAGGTGCGATTTTTCCAGCTCAGCCGCCCCAGCGCCTCAAGCAGTGCCGCCGCCCAAGTGGGACGATTCGGTGTGCTGATGGCCGTCACCTATGTCAGCACCACGTATGTCTACGAATGCTTCCCCAGGCAACTGCTTATACGCCCTCGCCTCGACCTCGATGCCCGGCAATTGCCGCAGGGCGTCGACACCGCCAGCCACTTCGACTGGGCAGCCTATGCACAGGGTGCGTGGCCACAAGACCCAGGGTCGTCGACAGCGACCACTGATTTGCTCCTCACCCCGCTCGGCAATAACCTGCCCCAGGCGCCCGAAGTGCCGCCACTGGATAGCCTGGGCAGACGCGTGCCACGCACGCTGGACTCACCGCGCAGCCATGCAGTGGCCGACGTTATCCTGGAGCACCCATTGCACGATGGCCTGGCCTTGCGCGAAAAAGCCAAGCGCCCACTGACGCTGCTTGAAGCCGCAAGCGGCACCGACCCGTGGGCCGACTTTTTGCTGGAAATGGCGCTCAAGGCGGACTGACGCTTGAACAGTCGGCGCTTTGATATAAAGTTGCTCACTCGATCTGCGCCAGGAGCCCTGCCCATGACCACCGCGACCGCCCCTGTTTTCTGGCGCGACCCAGCGCTGGCGTTTATCGAAGCGCGCACCATCGCCGACGGGCGCAAAGTCACTTATGCACGGCACGCCCACGAGCACTTTTCCATCGGTGCGATCACCACCGGACGCAGCTATTACCACTACGGTGCCGACACGTTTGAAATCAGCGCTGGCACCGTGGTGTTGATGAACCCCGGCGATGTCCATGCCTGCAACCCCATCGCCAACGAGCAGTGGTCCTACCAGATGCTGTATATCGACACGCCCTGGCTCACCGAACTGCAATATCAGTTGGGTTTCAGCACCGATCAGGGCTACCGGCCATTCGACACACCGTATACCCGCGACCCACTGCTGTACCGTGGCTTGCTGGAGCTGTACCGCATCGTGGTGGATGAGCAGGCCGAACACCTGCAAAAGCAGAGCGCGCTGGTGAGTTACTTCAGCGACGTGCAGCAACGCCTGAACCCGTCGCCGACGCCGGTGCGTGAGGTGAACCACAAGCTGGAACGGGCAGCCGAATACATCCGGGAACACTGCACTCAAGCGTTGAAGCTCGAAGATATCTGCCAGGCGGCCGAGCTGTCGCCTTCTTACTTGATCCGTGCGTTCAAGCAGTATTACGGGCTGACGCCCCATGCCTTTTTGGTTAACCAACGCATCCAGTTTGCCCGCGCCCAATTGCGCCAGGGCGAGCTGATCGCCGATGTGGCCCTGGCCGCCGGGTTTGCCGACCAGGCGCATTTCCAGCGCGCGTTCAAGCAGCACTTCGCCGCCACGCCGGGGCAATACCGCGACCGCCTCAAGCCATCAGCAAATAACCCACACTGGCCACCAGCAACGCGGCCATTGAACGGTTAAACACCCGCACGCCCTGGGGGTTGCTCAGGTAGCGGCGCAAAAAGGTGCCAGCGTAGGCCCAGCACGCCACCGACAGGTAGCAGATCACCAGATAGAGGCCGGCAAACACCCAGACCTGCGCCCTGGCGTTGTCCGCCACAAACAACCCCATCCCCGCAACACAAGCCAGCCAGGCTTTGGGGTTGAGCCATTGCATGATTGCGCCGTAGAGCATCGATGGCGCGGTAGCACGGCCTTGGGCGTCCAAGCGCCCATCATCCACCGCCAGTTTCCAAGCCATGTACAGCAGGAAGGCCACCCCGCCCCACTGAATCAGCTGAGTCAGGATCGGCCAGCGCAGCAGCACCTCATGCAGGCCCAGGCCAATCAGCACCAACAGCACGGTAAAGCCCACGGCGGCGCCGAATACATGTTTCTGGCTGGCGGCAAAACCGAAGCGCGCGCCCGAACTGAGCGCCACCACATTGACCGGGCCGGGGGTGATGGAGGTGGCCAGCGCGAAAGCGGCCATGGAAAGAATCAAGCTCATGACGAATCCCTGTGACAGTGAAGATAACGTCACGGTAAAGGGACGACGGCATCTGGTATTGAATAAAATGCCCCCCTAAAGCGCTATTTCGCGAATAACTCACGGTCCCGCATCTTCACATGACCGGTGCGGTAATAGGCATCGAACCAGGGTTTGTCCCCGGGTGCCGGTGGTTTGGCCAGGCGCAAGGTATCCAGCGCGCCAGGTTGACTGGCATTGACTCGGAAGTGGAAATGGTCGAACAGGCGCAACGCTTCAACCGCGTACACCACGGCGATCCTGCGGTCTTCGATGCGGATCAGGTGGTCGCCGTTGTTTTTCTCCCCTCCCTCGGCGAGGTTGGAAGAACCGGTGTACACCGTGGGATTTACGCCATTGAAATCCGTGACCACGAACTTGCTGTGCACCATGTTCCCGGCATTGCCTGACCACTCGGCCTTGAACGGTGCCGGGGCATTGCTGGCCAGATAAGCGAACGGCAGCAGGCCCACTGAGCCATCCGGCTTACGCACAGCCAACTGGCCCTTACGCTGGGCAACACCGTAGGAGAACAGCGCGCGCTGCATTAACTCATCCAGCGAATGGCGCACATTGCCGCTGATCAGGTTGAGAAACACCACCGAGTACAGTACCGAACTGCTGGCCTGCTCAATGCTGGCGGCAATCGCGTCCAGGGACAACCCACTGTCGGCGTGGGGCGCAAAACACAGCGAGACCTTGGAGCCCGGCCGGTCGCGCACCACCCACCAGCGTTGCGACAGCGGGTTCTTGCGAAAGGCCATGGGCGCGGCCCAGTAAGCCTCGAACACTTCGGCGAACTTGCCGGCCACGCGCTCATCGTCGAACAGCAGCACGTTGTTGGCCTGGATATACAAGCCACGCAGCGCAAAGTTGGTGGAGCCGCCGAGCACCCGTATCGCCCGCCCGTCACGCCTTACGATCAACACCTTATGGTGTTGCTGGCTGGAAAAATGCAGGCGCTTGACCTGGGCCCCCGCGCTGGCGAGGCGCGCAGCGCTGAGGCTTTCACAGCTGTCGGCGGCGCCCTGCTCGCCGTGGTCGTCAATGATCGCGCGCAGGCGCGGGCCGAGTTGCTCCAGGCGGCGCAGGATGTCGGGTTCTTTGCTTTCGTAGATCAGCGCATCGAGGGTTAACTGCGGGTCGTTGGCGACCTGATCCAGAACTTGCAAAATCAATCGTCGCGCCTCGAAACCCAGCCATTGGTAATGGGCTTCGAAGGGCGCCATATCCAGATCCAGATACGCCCTGGGGGCGGCCCCTGCCGGCGGCAGGATGCGGGTCTCATTGTCGAACCGATCACCGTAGGCTTGGGACGAGGCGAAACCGCGGGTAAACCCGACATTCAGGAAACCACTGATCGTCTGGGCCTCAAGGCAAATCTGGTTTTCCACCGCCACGCCCTTGCGCAACGCGCCGTCGGCGCCCATGTAGCAGGCGGTGACCCGGTACCGATACACACCCGGCAGGATCTGGCTGGGCACGTGAATCCAGCGGAATTTCTGGAACGGCGCCTCGGTTGAAGCAAAGCTGCGCGGCCGCTCCGGCGTGGGTGGGTAGTCGAAATGCAGGCGATTGTGCAGTGCACCCCAGTGGTCGGCACCGGGGTAGCGCACTTCGATGCTGAAGCCGACAAAATCACGGGTAGCGAGGTCTGGCGCCAAGTCGAATGCCAGTAGTGCGCTACCCTCTGCGCGATACAACTTGAAGGTCAGTCCCTGAAAGGTTGTCTTACTTTCAAAGTCAGTGTCCAAGCGATGTTCCTTTTGCCTGAAGGCAGTCTTTGAAAGTTTAGCGCCTGTATCACTTCCAGCCAGTGAACCCTAGACATTCTAGCGTTGCGCCGGAATGCGGATATCGCCCCCGCGACATTGGCTTTTCACACTGCGTGGGCAGCCGGCGAAGGCCAGGTCCTTGGTCAGGCACACGCGCACCTCCGACAGCACCTTACCTTTGCAAATCACTGCCAGCCCGTGATTACCCATGCGTGGATTGCTTTCGCGAAACAGCGCCTCGATATCGCGGGCCTGCAGCGTCGGCGGCGTGTTGAAGGGCTGCAATTGCTCGGGGATCACCACTGCCCCTAATGCCGCGTCGGTTTTGTCCAGATACGCCAACGGTTCCAGGCCGCTGCAGGTGCCATGCTTGGCCCATTCGTGCCTGAGCAGCGCACGGGTCGGAAACAACGTGGCACCCTTGTCCAGCGCCTCACGGCTCAGTTGCGACTGCGGCGCACACGACGCCGGCCAACCGCCCCGTGCGTATTGCGGCCACAGCCCGTGCAGCACAAAACCATAGCCCTTGCCCGAGCACTGTTCGTTGTCCGGGTGGGTCAGGCAAAACGTCGGCGACCACGACAACGACAGCACATAAAAATCAAACTGCCCCGGCGTGCCTTGATCACGCGGTGCCGCCAATGCGCCCGTGGAGAGCACCAGGCAAATCAACATCCAGTATTTCATCTACCGATTCCTTGAAAAAAACCAGGTGTACCGCGTTCAGCCAGGGTGATTGGGGTTACGTTGCAACACCTTATCCAAGATTCGATCGGTCTTCAGCGCCTCGATGGCCAACGAAGGGTGCTCGGCCTCGCCGCGAATATGGGCATTCATGGCCAGCACATGGTGCCACTGGATATGCGCGTGGCACGGCACGTCTAGCACTTCGTTGAATTCGCCTTCCAGGCGCAGCGGTTGCTCCTCGAACACCGAGAACACAATGCGCCCACGACTGCCGATCAGTTCGACCCGGTCTTCCTTGCGATCCGCGACAAAGTTCCAGCAGCCCATGCCCAGCGCGCCCGAGCCGAAAGTCCAGCAGGCCGTCACAGCATCTTCCGCTGCATAGCGCCCGGCCTGACGCGCGGTAAAACCGGACACTTCGACGATATCCCCGGCCAGGTACTGAAACAGATCAAACCCATGGCTGGCCAGGTCGGCAAAGTAGCCACCGCCGGCGATCAGCGGATCGGTGCGCCAGTTGGCGGCGCTGGCATCCTCGGCACCCGGTGGCTTGCATAGGGTCCAGGTGAGGTGACGCAGCTCACCAATGCGCCCGTCCTGTAGCCACTGCCGCACCTGCTGGAAACGCGGCAGGGAACGCCGGTAGTAGGACACAAACAGGTGCAGCCCGGCGCGCTCGAAGGTGCGCTGCATCAGCGCGCTTTGCTCGGCATTCAGGGCCATGGGTTTTTCGACGCAGCAATGCTTGCCGGCGGCGGCCACCATCAGGCTGTATTCCAAGTGGCTGTCGGGGGGTGTGGCAATGTACACGGCCTCCACGTCGGGGTCGTTGATCAGCGCCTGGGCATCGGTGTAGAAGCGGTCAATCTGATGACGTGCCGCATAATCGCGCACGGCCTCCTCACGGCGCCCCATCACCGCGACCAGGGCCGAACCTGGCGCTTTGTAAAAGGCGGGTCCACTCTTTACTTCAGTGACACTGCCACAGCCGATCATGCCCCAGCGTACGGTCGTCATGGTTTACCTCGTGCGTTCTGATCAATCGGGCAGTATCCACATACCCACGGCCACGCGCCATAACCACTTAGCATGACAATTGCATTACACTTTTGTGACAGTTGGTTCTTATGAGGCACAGACCATGAAAATCCGGGCAACGGTCATTTGCGAACACGAGGGGCATATCCTCTTCGTGCGCAAAGCCCGATCAAAATGGGCCTTGCCCGGCGGCAAGGTCGAACGCGACGAACGCCCGGTGGGCGCCGCCGAACGCGAACTGGAAGAAGAAACCGGGTTGAATGTGGATGGCTTGCTGTACCTTCAGGAACTCAAGGCCCGCGACACCGTGCACCATGTGTTCGAAGCCTCGGTGGTGAACATTGAAGACGCGCGGCCATGCAACGAGATCGTCGATTGCCAGTGGCATGCCTATACCGCCATGGACCAGCTGGACACTACGGATGCCACGCGTCATATCGTCAAATCCTTTCTGCGGCGCCTCTAGTAACGGGCGCTGCGGTGGGCGCCGGCTGAAGCTCCCACCGCAGCAGTCAGATGAGCCGTGCAGCAGGTCTCAATAGGTAATCTGAGGTGCAGACGCGGTATCGCTTGACGCTTGATCGTCACGTTTTACCCGGATGTGCTCCGGGAGGCTGTCCACCTGCTCACCGCCAAAATCGGTAATCGCATCCAACGAGTTGGATTGAACCTGGTCGTATGCCGAGGCGGCCACTGGGGAAACACTGTTCATATTTTTTTCCTTCCTACTCTGACCGACGGGGTGCCGGGCATCTTCGAGTACCGTCTTGGTGGCGCCTTCGAAATATCCAGTTCCAAACCACTATCTCTCCTTCCGCACTGCCCACCGCTGATCAGCACCGCCCGTGACCTCCCGTCCGTTGCCTCGCGCAACGCTTGACTCCCGGCGTGGATCACAAGAGGCTCTTGGCACTTAGCCATCATTTCGAGCAGTCCGTTATGAGCCATGTTCCTTCGAGCCAAACCGACAGTGATGTCTACAAAACGCTGCTGGAGTCCACTAAAGCCATTCCTTGGCGTATCGACTGGCAGAGCATGACCTTCAGCTACATCGGGCCGCAGATCGAAACATTGCTGGGCTGGAGCCAGCACAGTTGGGTCAGCGTGGACGACTGGGTCGAGCGCATGCACCCGGACGACCGGGAGTATGTGGTGAACTTCTGCGTCTCGCAGTCCCGTGCCGGCGTCGACCATGAGGCCGATTACCGCGCCCTGACGGTGAATGGCGATTACGTGTGGATTCGCGATGTGGTGCATGTGATACGCAAGCACGGCGAAGTCGAAGCACTGATTGGTTTTATGTTCGATATCAGCGAGCGCAAGCAGACCGAAGAGCACTTGATCCGCCTGCAAAAGCAACTTGAGGAATACTCCTATCAGGATGGCCTGACGGGCATCGCCAACCGGCGCATGTTCGACACCGTGCTGGAACGCGAATGGGCCAGCGCCCAGCGCAGCCAATTGCCGCTGTCGTTGATCATTTTGGATATCGATTTTTTCAAGCAGTACAACGACCACTTCGGCCACATCAAAGGCGACGACTGCCTACGCCAAGTAGCGCGCACATTGGCACTGGCCGCGAATCGGCCAAGGGACTTTATCGCGCGGATCGGCGGCGAAGAGTTCGTGTGGTTGCTGCCGGAAACCGACGCTGCATCCGCCCGGCAAGTGGCACGACGCTGCCTGCACCTGATCTGCCAACAGGAGATCGAACATCCGCATTCCGCCGTGTCCCACCTGTTAACGTTGAGCCTGGGTGTCGGCACGCGGCTGGTCACAGCGGGTAGCGAAGCGCTGGAATTCGTCGAGGAGGTCGACAAGTTGCTGTATCAGGCCAAGCATGATGGCCGCATGCGTGCGGCGTTTGCCGACGATTGAACCCGGCCTGCGGCCAAATCCCAGGCAAAAAAAATCCCAAGTAGCTGATGGAAACTTGGGATTTAAAAATGCATAAACCGTGGGAGGTGAACGCACGGCTATGGTAACCATTGCAAAAAGCTGTAACAACATTATTTACGTCCTTTCGTCGGATTAAAAACGCTGTAAGTGCTTCAATATCCACATGTTTTTTATGTCATAACGGATATTAAGTGCCACCTTTTGGTGCAACTAGTCCACTTATAAAAAAGGGTTATTACTTATAACGGCGCGCTCGCTTTCTTCGATTCTTCGTTCAGTTGTTCGCACGTATCGCGCACATCCGCCCCGCCGAACGCCGTCACACTAGCCACCCGCGCCACTTGCCGACACAGGGTCAGACGCTCGGCGGCGCTCTGTCGCTGACGGTCCGCTTCGGCGTTGATCTGCATGAAATAGGCGCCAAGCATCAGCGCCACGCCGACCACGCCGGCGACCAGGTAGAGCACGCTGTTGGATGAGGAGTGTTCTGGCTGCTGCATGACCGTTTGCGCCCTGCTCTCGTGGCAATCACGACGCAATTGTATGCAAACGGACATACTGGATTTGTGGTGGATTTGTAATCCGGGTGCGCGTATTTACTTACGCGCCACTTTGTAACGCACGCAGTCCTGATAAAAGCTCTGGCGAATGGCTTCAGGCTTGAGCCGCGAACGGCTGTCGTAGGTTTGCTCGGTAATGCCCATGGCCATCATGCGCATCCACGATTTGCTGAATTTAAGGGTTTGGATTTTCTGACGGGCGGCATACAGCGACACACCCGACAGTTTCAGCTCTTGGGCCCTGGCGGCGGTGCCGGCGCCCCAACTGCACATGTACTTGTCACCCTCACGCAACTCACGTGCCTGCACGGCCGTCGCGCCGCCTGCCAGGGAGCAGGCGATCAGCATGATTCCAACATTGCGCATTTGCATCCCACCTAACCACCTGAAAATAAACGCGATTCTGGCGAGGATTTTGTTACAAAGGGGCCATTAAAATGCCTTATCGCAGGCTCCTCGGCCCGCCCACTTCCCTGTGGGGCGCGAGCTTGGCACACGTCACGTCTTTACCACTGGTAGGTGGCACTCGCCTGTACCGTGCGCTGCGAGCCATACCAGCACCATGAATACGAGTAGCACGACGCGACGTACTCTTTATTGGCCAGGTTGGTGGCGTTCAATGCCAGGCGCAGCTTGTCGTTGAGGTTGACGATATTTGGGATGTCGTAATGCACCGCAGCGTCAAACAAGGTGTAGCCGGGCACTTTCAACGTGTTGGCGGTATCGCCCCAGGAAGAGCCGACATAGCGGGCACCCGCCCCCGCGCCGAAGCCTTTGAGGTGGCCGTCGCGGAAGGTGTAATCGGCCCATGCCGAAGCGGTATGCCGTGGCACGCCGTAGGTGGTGGTGCCTTCCACCGGGACCGCCGGGCCGACGCCAATATCGCTGATTGGCGCATAACGCACGGTGCTGTTTGACTTGGAGGCGCGGTTGTCCAGGTAAGCGTAAGCAGCGGTGATATCGAGGTTATCGCTCAGGCTGGCCTTGCCCTCCAGTTCAAAGCCGCGGGATTGCTGTTCGCCATCCTGAATCTGGCAGCGACCGTTACCACACAGGTGGGTCGGATCCGGGTCCATGGTCGGCACGTTGCTCTGGCGCAGGTCGAAAATCGCCGCGGTGATAAAACTGTTGCTGCCCGGCGGCTGATACTTGATGCCCAGTTCATATTGCTTGCCCTCGGTCGGCTTGAACACCGAACCGCCGTAGCCGGTCCCCGATTGCGGGTTGAACGACTCCGCGTAACTCACATACGGCGCCAGGCCGTTATCGAACAGATACACCAGCCCTACACGCCCGGTGAACGCCTCACTGTCCAAGGAGGACTTGCTCTTGGCACCGGTGCGCAGCGTCTTGGTAGTGCCATCGGTGCTGGCCCAGTCATACCGGCCGCCCAGCAGCAGCACCCAGTTGTCCCACTTCATCTGCTCTTGCAGGTAAACCCCGGTTTGCTCGCTGCGTGAAGTGGCGTCCGTGGCGAAGGCCGGCGTGGTCACCGGGGCGCCGTATACGGGATCGAAGATATCCAGTGAAGGCCCCGAGCCATAACCCGCCTTGGTATCGGTGCTGGTGTTCTGGTAATCGGCGCCCATCAACAGCGTATGCTGCAACGGCCCGGTGTCGAATTTGGCCTGCACCTGGTTGTCGAGGTTGTAGGCATCCATGTCCACATCGGTGGCAATGGTCGACCGAGTAGACGTGCGGTAATCGGCCTGCAGATAGCTGTTGTAGATGCTGCGATAGATGCCCTCGGCACGCAGATAGCGTGCATTCTGGCGCAGCGTCCACACGTCGTTGAAATGGTGTTCGAACGCGTAGCCGACGGAGTAATACTCACGATCGCTTTTCTCGAAGTTCTTTTCACCGTCGTAGTAATCCACGTCGATCTTGCGCCCGGTGGGGCTGTGCAGCACCGAGCCCCAAGCCGGTACCGAGCCGTAGGATGCGCCCTTGGGGTCTTTCTGAAAGTGCCCCAGCAAGGTCAGCGATGTGTCCTCGTCCGGGCGCCAGGTAAAGGCGCTGGACAACGACTGACGACGGGTCTCGGTGTGTTCGACCTGGCCATCGGCATCGTCGAAAAGACCGGCGACACGGTAGGAATAAACCTCTTGATCATCAAGCGGGCCGCTGAGGTCGAAGGTGGTGCGCTTTTTATCAAAGGTGCCGTATTCGACGCCCACTTCATGGAACGGCACATCCAGCGGCCGCTTGGTAACCATATTGATCACACCGCTGGGCGAACCCTGGCCGTATAGCACCGAGGCGGGGCCACGCAGCACTTCGACCCGTTCCAAATCGAACGCATCTTTCTGCGGCAAGGCATCGCGGCTGGACGGCATGCGCAGGCCGTCGAGGTAAGTGGTGGGCAAGAAGCCACGAATGGTCAACTGGTCGAGGCGCGAGGCGGTGGCGCCACGGGTTTCCGGCACCACGGCGGCGCTGTAGCGCAGGATCTGATTGAGGCTTTCGGCGTTCTGGGCACGCATCTGGTCTTTAGTGACCACCGAGATCGACTGCGGGGTTTCGATCAGCGCGGTATCGGTCTTGGTCGCCGACAGGCTGCGCGTGGCCACATAACCGGGCACCGGACCGGTGGGGCTTTCGGGCTGGTAAGCCGCGTTGATGGTGGTGGCCTGCAGTTGCATGGCCCCGCCGCTGTCCGGGATCGCTTCCAAGCGATAACGGTCGCCGGAAATTTTCAGCGCCTGCAAACCGGTGCCGGCCAGCAATTGGTTCAATGCCCCATCGATATCGTACTGCCCGCTCACGCCCGGGCTGCGCTTGCCTCGGGTCAGCTCTGCATCGAACGCCAGCACCAGCCCCGCCTGCTCGGCCAGGTTATTGAGCGCCTGGCTCAAATCACCGGCCGGCACCTGGAAGCCGCGCTGGGCGCTGCTTTCTCCGGCGAAGGAGGACTGGACGGTCAACAACGGCACGGCGGCAAAAGCCATCGCCACCGACAAAGCCAGCGGATGCAAGGGACGAGCAAGGCGCGACATGATAAATCCTGCGTAATTGAGGTTCTATCTACCATGACGGCCAGCTTGGAAAATCGGGTAAGGATGCGAGGGGTTTTTATTTGAGAATCAATCAGCGCTGACTGACAGTTGCTTGCCAACAAGCACACGGGTCTTTCCGGGCGCGGCTCAGGCCCAAGCCACCACCAACAACCCTACCCCCAGGGCCAGGCACAGCGGTGAATAGCAATACGTATCCCAACGCGCGAACCGCGACCCTCCGACTTTTTTGAAAAAACCCACCAGTTCTGAGTCGCCGATGGCCCTGGCGAACATCAGCACGGCGATGGCGCTGATACCCCATTGCAACGCATGGTGGGATACCGCAGGGAAATACAGGCCGGCGCGCAGGCAGACCAATAGCGCAATCCCCACCAGCCCCATCGCCACCAAAAAGGTGCCCAGGGCCGACGGTTTGAACGCTGGGCGCGGGCCGCTGGCAAATTCGCCGGGCAACTGCGGGATGGCCGCCAGGCTGCCGAGCTTGCCGCCGGCGGCCCAGTACAGGTGGACCACACTGATTCCGGTGAATATGCCGACGATCCAGCGTGCGATCACAAAACTCATGACGGGCTCTCCCTGAAAAGGTCCGGGAAAGGATAGTCGTCCGAGGTTTTTTTGCAGGTATTTCGTCGGGGAGCGAACGGCCTGCTACTTCAGGCTCGCGTCAACCTTCTGCGCTACCTCCTCGGTCAGCCAGGCCTTCCAGACCTCAGGATGGGCCTTGAGAAACGCCTGAGCCACCTCCCTTGGCGGGGTGTGGTTTTCACTCATGGTGGCCAAGGCTTTGTTCAGCGGCTCAATGGGAAACTCGACTTTTTCGAAAAAACCGGCGATCTGTGGGTACGCCTTCTGAAACGGCGTAGACACACCGATGCTCAACTTGGACGCCAGCGAACGAGTCGGCTTTGGATTGGGGTTGTCGGCGTCGGTCAGGGTTTTCCAGGCCTCGGCATCGAATGGCGGCTCTTCGAGCTGGATCAGTTTGTAGCGCCCCATCAAAGGAGTCGGCGACCAGTAGTAGAACAGCACCGGTTTGCCACGCCGGATCGAGGAGGCGATTTCGGCATCCAGCGCCGCACCCGAGCCGCTGCGGAAGTTCACGTAGCTGTCGTCCAGGCCATAGGCTTTGAGCTTCTGCTGGTTGACCACTTCCGAGGTCCAGCCGATGGGGCTGTTGAGAAAGCGCCCCTTGTCGGGAGATTCCGGGTCTTTGAATACATCCTTGTAGCGCGCCAGGTCTTTTACACTCTTGAGGTCCGGCGCCATCGGTTTGATGCCCTTTGCGGGGTCCCCCTTGACCACATATTCAGGCACCCACCAGCCCTCGGTTGCGCCTTTGACCGTATCGCCCAGACCGGCCACTTTGCCTTCGGCCTCGGCCTTGACCCACACGGGACTACGGCCAGCCCACTCCTCGCCGATCACCTGGATGTCATTCTTGGCCAGGGCGGTCTCCAGGGTGATGGTGGTACCGGGCAACGTGTCGGTGGGCAAGTCATAGCCCTTCTCGACGATAAACCGCAGCACTTCAGTGATCAGGCTGCCGCTTTCCCAATTCAGGTCGGCAAAATGCACCGGCGTTTGCGCCGCCGCGGGCAACGAAGCCATCGATAGACTCAGGCTCGTCAGGGACGCCACCAACAGGGTTCTCAAACCTTTCATGCCTTACCTCGCGTACTGCAGCCATAGCGGATGGCTTTGCCGCGAACGCGCGAAGCCTCTGAATAGTTAAGTCAACTCAACTGTAGTAGAGGTTCCGGAAGACGACACACGCGTGTGCTGTGGACGCTTTACTCGCTGGCCTTGAAGGTGACCAGTTCGCCCTTGCGCCACTTGGCGGCCTTGCCGGTCACGGTTTTAAGGGTTTTGGTCAGACCCTCCTGCAATTGTTCATGGGCGGCGAACACCAGCATCACACTGTGGCCTTCCTTGAACACGATGCCCTCGCCTTCGGCCGAAGAAACAAAGGCGTAATCACCCAGGCCATATACCGTCAACTTGATGTCGCGGAACTTCAATTCGAACTTACCGCCTTCGCGGCTGGGCAATACCGCCGCGCGAAAATGGTCGCCCACTTTGAGTTCAAGACGCTGTTTGTCATCCACCACCAATGCCGTTTCGGTGTCGATTTCGGCGACGTAGATGCCTTCCGGCGTCTGCTCAGTGATGTAAACAAAACGGGATTGGAACTGTTTGACCAACTTTGCGCGCAAATCACCCAGCACGAACAATGCGTGCATATCCAGATTACTGACTGCCAAGGAAAAGCCCCCACATCGAAAAAAGTACGGCCTGCAGAAACAGGCAGCACACTAAAACGGCCAATACGGCACGATCACCTGATGCACTTATTGAAAAAACTGAAGAAACTTCCTGCCGTATTGCACGCCTCGTACGGGCGCACACGATGGACCTTATGCAAGGTCACCGGGACTGACAGGAAATCACAGGTTCAACGACCCGAGAATACGGGTCGCACCGCTTCAGAGAATAACCCCAATCAAAAACGTAGTTTCCGACAGTTCACACAAAAATTACTTGGCGTGGAACCGAGTGTCGACCCGCGACGACAATGGTAGAACAGCGATAGGGTTCAAACCACCCGAACCGTTTGCGGTAAGTCACAAGATCGATAGGAGCTGACCATGCAACGACGTCACTATCAGGCTACGTCTTCCGGCACTCGTTCATCATGTCCAGACGAGCGCCAATATTACTGCTTGCCAGGCCTGGAAGGGTACTCCAATTCTGTTCTTTACCAAGTGGTACCTGCCGGGAGGAACTTCTTTCATATCCTGGAAGTGACCAGTGGCCGAATCAGGGGTTTCCGCAGCAACCATATCAAGGCGTGTGAACTGGCCAAACAACTGGAAGCCAGTCTGCACGATGGGATCGTTTCGTCACCTGGTTGACTTTACCGCGCCACAGCCCTCCAACAACTGCCATACTGACCCGTCCATTGAAGTTTGCCCCGCCGGCGGGTCAGGTTTCATCAGTGCAGTTGAATACCTCGAAGGGAAGGCGATACGTGACGGAATTTGATATTGGCGAATTTTTTATCCGTGGCGAAGCCAGGGAAGTTGACGGTGAATTTCAAGCGGTCATCGTAATGCGTGCCAAACCGCCCCTGACCACTACTACCACCCACCAAGTGGAAAAAGACCGTTGGTTCAAGACCGTGGAGGCCGCTGCCAGCGCCGCCAAAGAGTCGGCCCAGGCCCTCAAGACGGCCGTGGATGCCGGCGCACTGACCTGCTGACGAACAAATTCGAACTCTGCCGTGTCAGGGCCCTCCCATGCATAACGCTGCTCACTTTGCATGGAGATACCAATGGACACCACCCCCCCTACCCTGGAAACCCTGTTCGATCAACTTGGCCTGGATTCATCCCAAGAAGGTATTGAGCGGTTCACCGCCGAGCACCGCCTGCCGGACGACGTCAAATTGGTCGACGCCCCGTTCTGGAGCGCGCAACAGGCCAGTTTTCTCAAAGAGCAACTGCACGTCGACGCCGAATGGGCGCCGGCGGTGGACGACCTGAACGCGCTGTTGCATGAGCCCGCCAAGGCGTAACGCGAGCGCCACGCCCGACCTCAGCGTTTGGCGCTTTCCGGTTTATAACCCAGGCGCAACCCGCCCCAATGCCGGCCGTTGACCATGATCGGTACCGACAGATCATGCATCAGCTCGCCGGTATCGCGGGTGTAGGTCTGCAGTAACACCGCCTGCTGATGACTGCCGCAGCGAATGCCTGTGCGGTCGTCGAACTTACGTTTGGTGCGGTTCTGCACCGCATCCACTTTGGCATCGCCGGTCAACGGCTGGGAAAACGCATTATTGTGGGTCGGCACGTAGCCCTGTGGCGTGCAGGCGATGGCAAATACCAAGCCTTCGTGACGCGGCAATAGCGCCTCTTGGATCGCCGGTAGCACCTTGTCGGTGTAACTGTCGAAGCGGGTGTGGTACTTGCTCGGGCTGGTGTTGGGAATCGGGGTATAAGTACGGTCGAACAGGTCATCCAGGCTGATGCGGTTTTGCTGTATATCCGCTTCGAATTGCGCAGCGATGCGGCTGGCGCCCTCGCGGGCCAGGTCGTAGATCCGTTGGTGATAGTCGTCCAGCCCCACCGCCGCCAGACGCTCGCTGATGGTTTCGGCCTGCCCTTCCATCTGGATCGCGGCGTCGGCCAACTGCCGGGTTTGCTCGTCGCTGATGCTCAAATCGCTGCGCATCTGTTCCACCGCATGGAACAGGCTGTCGAGCTGCGCCTGGTTGGTGTCGGTGCCCTGGGCGATTTCATTGACTTGGCCTTCCACATCGGCGGCGAGGCTGGCAATGCTTTCCAACTGTTCGCCGGCGTGCTCCACCTGCTCGACGCCGGTGTGCAAATCCGCCGATAACTGGCGAATCTGCTCCACGACCTGAGCCGTGCGCTGCTGGATATCCGCCACCATCACCCCGACTTCATCGGTGGCCGTGGCGGTACGCCCGGCCAGCCCGCGCACTTCGTCGGCCACCACCGCAAACCCGCGCCCATGCTCACCGGCCCGTGCCGCCTCGATGGCGGCATTGAGCGCCAACAGGTTGGTCTGGCTGGCGATGGACTGGATCACCAGGGTGACCCGCTGGATTTCCTCGCTGCGCTGGCTCAAGGCTTCGATCAGCTCGCGGCTGGCATTGGCGCGCTGGCTGAGCTGACGCATGCGCGTGATGGAGTGCACCAGCACTTCCCGGCCTTCGGTACTGCGCTGATGGGCCTGGCTGGCGGCCCCCAAGGCCTGGCGGCTGAGCTGGGAAGTGACCTGTTCGGTGCTGATCATGACTTCGGCATTGCTGACAATCTGTTTGGCCGCCGTCAATTGCGACTGCAGGCGCGCGGCCAATTGCTTGACCGAATAGGCCACGCCGGCAGCGGACAGTGCGTTATGGCTGGTGGTGTAGGACAGATCCCGGGTCAGTTCGCCAATCGCATCGACGGCTACCGGCGCAGGGCCGACCGGGCGGCTGCGCAAGCGAGGCAGCCAGATCACCAACAGGGCGATGGGCAGACACAGGTAGATCGGCAGCTGGGCGAATGCCAGGCCTAACAATATCAGCACCAGAGCAGTGCTCTGCAACAGCGGCGTCAGCCAGCCGGGCAACCGGCGCGCCACCGCGTGTGGCGGCACTGCTGCGCCCATCAGAGATCCGTCCCCAGCCATTTCGTCACCCCCACTGATTGTCTTTATTGTCACGGCATTAAACGCCACTATCCGGCCATTATCCATGGGCCTTTAGTGGGGTGCCGTGCAGTAGATCAATAGTAGACGGGGTGTGGCGGGTATTCCTGCGGGGAACCATGCGGACGGCTCCCCGGCTTCACCGCATCAGGCTTGGCGCTGATGCTTGTCGATCTGCTCGTGACGCTCTTGCGCTTCGATGCAGTACTTGGTGGTCGGGCTGATCAGCAGGCGCTTGAGGCCGATAGGCTCGCCGCTGTCGTCGCACCAGCCAAAGGA